>JGI2924J29684_1077537_pt1 | contig 18444 bp, 17 predicted proteins | sample BenlonsequencITS_FD_29684 | JGI IMG/M metagenome (IMG submission 29684)
CCCCGCCGATGCGGCTCGCGCCGACCACGCTCATCGGCGTCTGCGGATCGCGCTCCCCGCCGCCGAGCGAACGCACCAGCGCCCCGGCCTTGGAGGGGATCTGCAAGACGCCGTCCCACGTTTTTCCGAGCACGACGCCAGTGAACTCGAACGTCGCCGGGACGGCGGTCACAGGGTTGTAGCGCGTGATGATCGAGTCGGCGGGCGCGACGCTCACGCCCACCTTGCCCGTCTCCCGCACGAGCGGCTTGTGGGTGGCCGGGTCGTACTTGTACGCGCCCGTGGCGGGATCGACGTCGAACCACTGGACCCGTTGGGGGGTCACCTCGAACGAAAGCTTCTGCCCGCCGCGGAGCACATCGAAGCGCACCGGGCCGGGCGAGGCCGCGATGGCCTTCGTCGCCGCGCCCGAAGTCGAGACAGGCACGCCGTTCACAGCGGTGATGACATCGCCCGCTCGCATGCCCGCGCGCTGCGCCGGGCCTTCGCCGGCGCACGGGGCGAACTGCTCCTCGGCGAGCTGCGCGGGGGGGACGCACCCCAGCCTGGGCACGACGACGCCCGCGACGTGGGACATGCCCGGCAGTCCCCACCCGAGCGCCACCACATACAGCAGGGCGGCGCCCAGGATGAAGTTCATCGCAGGACCGGCGGCGAGGACGAAGACCCGTTTCCACGGCTTCTGCTTCCACATCGCGCGGTCTTCCTCGTCCGGGGCGAGCTCGTCCATCGTCGTCATACCGGCGATGTCGCAGAAACCTCCTGCCGGAATGGCCTTGAGGCCGTATTCCGTGTCGCCGCGCTTGACCGACCAGATCTTGGGGCCGAAGCCGACGAAGTAACGGCGCACCTTCATCCCCGCGGCCAGCGCGGCCCACATGTGCCCGCACTCGTGCCACGCCACGGACAGCAGAATGCCCAGCGCGAAGAGCGCCACTCCAAAGATGAACAACGCGGGCACGACTCCTTGCTTCTGTGGAAACCTTATTGTGTGGAAATATTTTTGGCGAGAACGTCTTGAGCGGCGGCCCGAGCCCATGTGTCCGCTTCGAGCGCCTCTTCCAGGGTACTCGGCCGCGCGGCCCATTGCGATCCTCGCGCAAGGGCCTCCTCGATGACCTCCGCGATCTGCGGGAACCGGATCTTTCCCGCGAGGAACGCGGCTGCCGCCTCCTCGTTCGCCGCGTTGTAGACGGCGGGCAGCGATCCGCCGCCCTTGCCTGCCTCCCTCGCGAGCCGCACGGCGGGGAACACCAGGCCGTCCAACGGCTCGAACGTCCAGGTGTGGGCTTTCGTGAAATCCACAGGCCGGATCACTTCCGCAAGCCGCTCGGGCCAGGCGAGCGCCAAAGCGATGGGCAGCCGCATGTCCGGCGGGCTCGCCTGGGCGATTGTGGAGCCGTCGATGAACGTCACCATGGAATGCACGACGGACTGCGGGTGGACAGTCACCTCGATCTGGTCGCACCGCACGCCGAAGAGATAGTGGGCCTCCAGGAGCTCCAAGCCCTTGTTCACCAAGGTCGCGGAGTTGAGCGTGTTCATCGGCCCCATAGACCAGGTGGGATGCTTGCCCGCCTGTTCGGGTGTGACCGCGTCCAGCCGGTCACGGGTGTAGCCCCGGAACGGGCCGCCCGACGCGGTGAGCACGAGGCTCGCCACTTCCTGCCCAGCCCCGGAGCGCAAACACTGGGCGAGGGCGCAATGCTCGGAGTCCACCGGGGCCAACTGCCCGGGCTTCGCCAGCTCCGTCACCACCGGGCCGCCCGCGATCAGCGACTCTTTGTTCGCGAGCGCCACCACAGCCCCTGTCTTGAGGGCTTCGACCGTCGGGACGAGGCCCACTGCGCCGACCATGGCGTTGAGCACCACATCGGCTCCGGATTCTCGGATCAGGTCCAGCACGGCGTCTTGTCCTCGGGCTCCGGCCGCCGTCCGCGAGACCCCGAACGCGGCGGCCTGTTGCGCGAGCAGCTCCGCCCGCGCTCCCCCGGCGGCGAGGCCGACCACTTCGAACCTGTCCCGGTTGCGGGAGATCACATCGAGCGCCTGGACGCCGATCGAGCCGGTCGAGCCCAAAATAAGCACACGGGTGGTCATCGGGCTAGCTTAGGACGCCGCCGCGCGGCCAGGCGCGCGTCCAGCCGGGACGCCGCGGCGTGGACAGGGCAGCACACTGGCGGCGCCACGAGCCGGTTCCTCCCGTCCGGGGGCCGCGCTCCGCGTCCGCCCCGGCATCGCGCGAGCGGCTAGAACTTGTCCGGATGCAATATCGCGGCCAACCGTTGCGCGACCTCGGGGACTTTGGGACCTGCCTCGAAAAGGCCGTCGTCCAAGCCGTTCAGTCGTGTGACCTTCTTGGCGAGCGACGGATCGGCCGGGACTTGCGAGCCGTCCACCAACACGACCAGATCTGGTTGTGCGTCTTTGATCGCCGCCCAGTCCGAGGCGAGCCATTGCCCTGAGCCGGTGGCGACGTTCGCGCCGCCGGCGAAGGTCACCAGGGTCTGCGCCAAGGACCCCGGCCCGGCGAGCTTGGGCTGCCCGCCCCGCGCGTCCACGATGGCCACATTCGGCCTGCGAAGGCCCCGCATTCGTTCGGTCAAGCGGTTGAACTCGCCGCGCCAGTCGTCCACCAGCTTCGCGGCGGCTTCCGGCACGCCGAAGATGTCGCCGACAATGGTCGCTTCGAGGTAGACCGTGTCGAGGTTCTGCAGATGGCCGGGGCAGTACAGGACGCTGACATGGGTCGGGTGGTCGTAGCGTTGGAGTCCGTCGCGCAGCGCGACCCCGCCCGCAACAGGATCTTGGTCCGGCACTTGGCCGGTCATCCCCGACATGGTCCCGGAGTAGACGAAATCCGAGTTCGTGGCGCGGATGCGGGCGAAGTCGGGGCCAAGGCCGCTGGCGACCACCCTGTTCGACACCCCGAGCGCGCCGAGCAGGTCCGTCGCGCCAGGGGTGAGCGTCGCGGCCCGGATCGGGGCGAGGTCGTATTTCACCGTCACACCGCAGTTGTCCCGGTCGAAGTACGGGAACAACACCCCCGAATCGTTGGTGTTGTCCGGCATCGGGAGCGAACACCCGGCCAACGCGAGCACAATCGCCGAAACGCCCGCTCCGAGAGCTCGCCCCCCTCGCGAGAGGACTTTTGAACGCGGTTTCATAACACCCAGTACACTAGCCGTATGTCGCAGACTGAAGCGCCCGCCCTCCCCGCACACGACGACGAGCACGAGCCGCAGCCCGCGCAGGCGCGCTGGTACGACACGCCGAAAGTGGACCTCGCGGTCGAGCCCTCCGGCCGATGGGGCTGGCACGGCGAATACCCGACCACGTACCGCTGGGTCGCGCTCGCCGCGATTTTCTCGTTGCTGATCATGAACGTGGGCAACCATCAAGGCCATGTTGAGGACGTCTGGCTCGACGTGGTGGCCGCGATCATTGCGATTTGGCTGGTCATCGATGTTGTGTCGAAGCGCGGTCGCTGGAAGCGGTAACCTGCCCCCCTGCGTGGGGCCCGTCGAATGTGGAGCCGGGAGCCAGCCGCGCCCCGCGCGCCCAGTCGACGGCGCGCATCGCGCCTTTCCCTTCCGGACGCACTTCGCCGAGCGCGAGCACTTCCGCGCCCGCGCCGACATGCACCTCCGACTTTGCCGCCCGCAGCTCCCCGGGGCGCAGACCGCACACTTGCTCCTTCGGACGGGCAAGCGGGCCGAGTTTGAGCCGTTTGCCCTGGAAGACGGTCCACGCCCCTGGCGCGGGCGTCATCGCCCGAATCCGCCGTTCCACCACATGCGCTGGGAGCTCCCAGCGGACTTGCGCGTCTGCGGCGGAGATCTTCGGGGCGTACGAGGCTCCGTCCTGGGGCTGCGGCTCAGGCACAAGGGCGCCCGATTGGAGGCCCGAGAGCGTCGTCGCCAGCAGGTGGGCGCCGGTGAGCGCGAGCCGTTCGAGCAGCGAGCCGCCGGTGTCGTCGGCTCGGATCGTCTCGGTGGCGCGGCCGAACACCGGACCCGTGTCGAGCCCTTCCTCAAGCAGAAACGTGGTCACACCTGTGACCTCGTCGCCTGCGGCGATGGCCGCTTGGGCGGGCGCCGCCCCCCGCCATGCGGGCAACAGCGAGAAATGCAGATTCACCCAGCCGTGCCTCGGAACGGCGAGCAAAGCGGGCGGGATCAGCGCGCCATAGCCGACGACGGGCGCGCAATCCGGGGCGAGCTCGGCGAGCGCCGCGTGCAATTGCGGGTCTTTCGCGCTCGTCGGCGTGAGCGTCGGAACGCCGCGCTCGTGCGCGAGCGCGCCGACCGGGGACGGTTTTCGGGTCAAGCCCCGCCCAGAACGGGCCGGGGGCCGCGTGATGACGGCGAGCACTTCATGCTCGCCGTCGTCCAAGATTTTGGCGAGCGACACCGCCGCGACCTCGGGGCTCCCAGCGAACACTATGCGCACGTCGTCTCCTTCTCCTGGCGTATCGCCACAACTGGACCAGCCGGACCAGGATAGTTCTCCTGGTCCGGCTGGCGTTGCGGCGGCGTGTCACCGCGCTGGGCCGCTCGGGTCCGGGCCGCTCGGGCCGTCCTCGTGCCGCCCCGGCGAGGGCTCGTCCTCGTCTTCGGCGAGGACGGCGTACAGCTTGCGGCGGGCCGCGACGATCACCGCGGCAGCTTTCTCCAGCTGCTCGGGGTCGCCAATGGACACCAGTTGCCGGGCGGCCATCATCAGCTGGCGGACCTGCGCCCAGAAATCGACCAACGGATCGTCCTCGGCCGGCTCGGCGCCCGCCCACACCTCGCCGAGCTCGGCGGCGAACTCGGCGACATGGGAGCGACCGGCCTCGGTCAGTTTGGCAGTCTTGCGGCCGTCCTCTTCCTCGATGAGGACAAGCCCTTCGTCGCGGAGCTTGGCGAGCGACGGATAGATCGAACCGGGGCTTGGGCGCCACTGGCCGCCGGAGCGCTCACTGATCCGTCGCATGAGCTCGTAGCCATGCAGTGGCTCCTCAGCCAGGAGAGTGAGGATGGCGGCCCGGAGGTCGAAATTGCGCCCTTCAGGGCCGTGTCCGCGCCGCCGGTGGCCACGGCCCCTGCCGCGGCCTCGGCCATGCGGGGCTCCTCCCCAGCCAGGGCCGTCGAGAGGCCCGAAACCGCCTGGGCCGAAGCCTGGGCCGAAATCTCCGGGGCCGCCCCGTCCGCAGCGCGAGCCGTCTTGGCCCAGGGCTTCTTTGCCCGGACGGCCCAGGCCCGCGGGCCCGAAACCGAAGTTCGGCCGAGCGAAGTCGAAACGGGACGCGAAAGCCTCACGGGCCCCGCGGATCGCTTCCGCTGGAATCTGGTCGAACAAATCGACGTGCAATGGTCGAAACATATGCTCCTCCTCAAGTCTCTGTTTAGCAACACTCGATAGTATGTTGATATATCGAATATACATCGAAAATCTCTCCGGTCAACCAACATTCACGATATATCAATATGAACTGCATCACAAAAAGCGAGGAGGGGTCAGCCGATGTGGGCGGGATCGACTCGCACCCGGACCCCTTCGCCCTCGCCTTTGGCGGAAACGACAGCGCGAGCGGCCCGCAGCGCCGCAGAAAGGGCGGCGCCGTGCTGGCGCGGCGCCCTGAGCAGCATTCGGACCTGACGGCAGCCCTCGTCTTCGTCCAACTCGACCGGCCCCAAGACGTCCGCCGTTTCCGGCAGCGCCACAGCGGCGAGGAACCGCTCCACCGCCGCGGCCTCGCCTTCGACCGAGGCCATGCGCACCGCCGGGGTGAAGCCGAGCTCCTCACGGTCCGCGAGCTCTTGCGCCGCCAACCACCACGGGTCCCAGCGGATCAACGCCTCCACAGCGCGCGAAGCGGCGTCCGCGGTGATGACCACCCTGCCGCCCTGCGCCGCAGGCCGCACGAACGCCGCTGCGTGGAACCAGGCCTGCGCGGCTTGCTCGACCGCACGAAGATGCGGGCGCTCCAGGAGCTGCCACGCGTCGAGGAGCAGCGCGGCCCCATACCCCCCGTTCTCGACCCTCGGCTCGGCTCCGGGGGTGGCCACGACGAGCATCGCCGACGACGGGACCCGCTCGATGATCCGCTCGCCCGCGCTGTGGCTGACACGCGTCCCAGGAAACGCCCGGCCGAATTCTTCGGCGGTGCGCTCAGCTCCTCTCACCCCGGCCCGAACCTTCTGCGCGCCGCATGCGGCGCACGCGAAATTCGCCTCGGCCTCGCCGCACCACCCGCACCGCAGGCCACCGGACTGGCCCAGGACGAGCGGACCGCGGCAATGCCGGCACCTGGCAGCCACACGGCAACGGGCGCAGGAGAGCGCCGCCAAATAGCCCTTGCGAGGCGTTTGCACCAAAACCGGGGAACCCGCGTCGAGCGCCGCCCGCGCCGCGGCGAAGGCCGAGCCCGGCAGGCGCGCGGAACGGGCCAGCGGATCGCGGGCCAGCTCGGCTTCGCGCTCCCCCGCCGCAGCGATCCGAGGCGCGGCCGCGCGAAGCTCCGCCCGAGAGGCTCGCACGCCGTGCGCCCAGCCAGAATCCACGAGAAGCTTGCTTTGCGGGGTCACGACATGACCAGCGACAAGCAGCGCGCAACCACTCTCCCGCGCCCGCAGGATCGCCACCTCCCGCGCATGGTAATAGGGCGCGCGCTGCTCGTGATGGTTCTCGTCGCCGTCGTCCCAAATCGCCACAAGCCCCAACTGCGGGACTGGCGCGAACATGGCGGCCCTCGTGCCCACCACGCACCACACCCGGCCGCGCAACGCTGCGAGCCACTGGCTGTACCGGGCTGACGGGCCGGCGTCCGCCGTCACCACCGCGACGGCCTGGGGGCCGAGCGCATCGCGGCATGCGTCGGCCAAGAGCCGGACGTCCCTCGCGTCCGGCGCCACGAGCACGCTGGCGCGACCGCTCGCGGCGGCGACGGCCGCGAGTTCCGCGAACCGGCGCGGCCACGACTCCCCCGGCAACGCCGACCACACACCGCGCGGGGCGCGGCCCTCGGCCAAAGCAGTGGCGAACGCGGCCCCGTGCTCGTAACGGGACCATCCGTCGGGATGGCCGAGCTCGGGACGAGGCTGGGATGGACCGGGACGAGGCTGGGCGGGCGCGGTTTCAGCCCGCGCATGCCGTGGGGGGATCGCCAAACGCACGACCTCGCCCCTCGTGCCCGCGTACCGGGCGGCCACGGCTTCGACAAGCGCGCGAAGCTCTTCAGGAAGCACTCGTTCCGGGGAAACGACGCGATGCAGGGGCGCCAGGCGGCCTTGATGTTCGCTGCGCTCGGCGCGCTCCAACAGAAAACCGTCCACCAGCCTTCCGGCGAAACGCACCCTGACCCGCACGCCCGGCTGCGCCGCCGCGTCCTGCTCCGCGGTGACGAGGTAGTCGAACTCACGGTCCAGATGCGCCGGTCCGACGAGCGGCAGCACTCTCGCGACAGGCAAGGACACAGCAAGAGCGCCGGGCGGACCCGCCCGCGTGCTCCGCGAGCGGGGAATCGTCTTCACACGAGGACGTTCACGAGCGGGCTCAGCCCTGCTCAACCGCAGCTTTCAACGCGTCCGCCCGGTCGGTTTGCTCCCACGGCAGCTCCACATCGGTGCGGCCGAAGTGGCCGTACGCTGCAGTCTGGGCGTAGATCGGGCGCAGCAGGCCCAAATCGCGGATGATCGCGGCGGGACGCAGGTCGAAGACCTCGCTGAGGGCGGCGCGGATCTTCACAGGGTCGACGTGCTCGGTGCCGAACGTCTCCACGAAGAGGCCGACCGGCGCGGCCTTGCCGATGGCATAGGCGACCTGTGTCTCCACTTTGTCCGCAAGGCCCGCCGCGACAACATTCTTGGCGACCCAGCGCATCGCGTACGCTGCGGAGCGGTCCACCTTGGACGGGTCCTTTCCGGAGAACGCGCCGCCGCCGTGGCGGGCGTAACCGCCGTAGGTGTCGACGATGATCTTCCGGCCGGTCAGACCGGCGTCGCCCATGGGCCCGCCGAGGACGAACTTGCCGGTCGGGTTCACCAGCAGCCGGTAGTCCGACACGTCGAGGCCGTTCGCCGCAGCAGTCTGGAGCACCGGCTCCACCACGGACTTGCGGATGTCGGGGGCCAGGAGATTGTCGAGGTCGATGTCGGCGGCGTGCTGCGTGGACACCACGACGGTGTCCACGCGCACCGCCCTGTCGCCGTCGTACTCGATGGTGACTTGGGTTTTGCCGTCCGGGCGCAAGTACGGCAGCACGCCGGTCTTGCGCACCTCGGTGAGGCGGCGGGAGAGCCGGTGCGCCAAGGAGATCGGCAGCGGCATGAGCTCGGGGGTGTCGCGGGTCGCGAAGCCGAACATGAGGCCTTGGTCTCCCGCGCCCTGCTTGTCGATGTCGTCGAGCCGCCCGTCCACTCTCGACTCGTACGCGGTGTCCACGCCCTGGGCGATGTCCGGGGACTGCGCGCCAATGGCGATGTTCACGCCGCAAGAGTTGCCGTCGAAACCCTTGGACGAGGAGTCGTAGCCGATGTCGAGGATCCGCTCGCGCACGATGTGCGGGATGTCCGCGTACGCCTTGGTGGTGACTTCGCCAGCGACATGCACCTGGCCGGTGGTCACCAAGGTCTCCACCGCGACGCGGGAGGCGGGGTCTTGCGCCAGCAACGCGTCCAGAATGGAATCGCTGATCGCGTCACAAATCTTGTCGGGATGACCCTCGGTGACAGACTCGCTGGTGAACAGTCGCCATCCTGCTTGACTCATGGAACGCTCCTCAAATTGTTGCTGACTCCGAAGAGATCAGTCTACCTGGTGTTGCGCGCGGAGCGCCGACGCTGCGTCCAGAACTCGGCTCGCGATCGCCGCCTTCGACCCCTTGGCCAACGACCGCTCGGACCCGTCCGCGGCGAGTATCCAGCCCGCGTTCTCGTCCACCTCGAACGCGTTCCCTTCGGTCACCGCGTTGACCACCAACAAATCACAGCCCTTGCTGGCGAGTTTGCGCCGCGCGTGGAAAAGCACATCGCCGCGCTCGTCGCCAGTCTCTGCCGCGAAGCCCACGATGGCGACGTCCGCGGGCAGCTCGCCGCGGTTGCGCGCCGCGACCAGGGAGGCGAGGATGTCGTCGTTGCGCTCCAAAACGATCGGCTCCGGCTCGGCGCCAGTTTTTTTAATCTTCGTGGACGAGACGGCCTTGGCGCGGAAGTCTGCGACGGCGGCCGCCATCACGACAAGGTCCGCCTGGCCCGCCAGTTTCAGGACGGCGTCGCCCATCTGCTGCGCGGTGGCCGCGCGGACCACGTTCACTGCCGCGGGGTCCGCCAGCCCCGCTGTCGTTCCGGCGACCAAGGTGACCTTCGCGCCGCGTTGGGCCGCGAGGCGGGCCACCGCGTAGCCCTGCTTGCCGGAGCTGCGGTTGCCGAGGAATCGCACGGGGTCGAGCGGCTCGCGAGTGCCTCCGGCGGTCACGAGCACACGGACGCCTTCCAAGTCTCTGGGCAGCGCGTCGGGACGCTCAAGGAGCAGCTGGCCGAGCGCGGCGACCTCTTCCGGGTCCGGGAGGCGGCCGGGGCCGCTGTCCGCGCCGGTGAGCCTGCCCGACGCGGGCTCGACCACAGTAGCGCCCCGCTCGCGCAACGTCGCGACGTTCGCCCGCGTCGCGGGATGCTCCCACATCTCCGTGTGCATCGCGGGAGCGAAGAGGAGAGGGCACCGGGCGGTGAGCAACGTCGCGGTGAGCAAGTCGTCGGCCTGGCCGTTCGCCGCTCTCGCGAGCAGGTCGGCGGTCGCGGGGGCGACCACGACGAGATCGGCCTCTTGGCCGATGCGGACATGGGGGACCTCAGGGACGTTCTCGAACACTTCCGCGCTGCACGCATGGCCGGAAAGAGCTTCGAAGGTCGCCGCCCCGACGAATTTGAGCGCGGATTTCGTCGGCAGGACACGGACGTGGTGGCCGTCCTCCACATAGCGGCGGATGATCGAGCACGCCTTGTAGGCGGCGATGCCGCCACCGACGCCGATGACAATACTCCGACTTGTCGTCATACCCACCGAGCATACGGGTCCGGCGCGAAGCCCCGGCCTAGACCTGGGCTTCGTTGTGCTCCAAAAGCCCTTCGTGGATCTCACGCAGGGCGATGGCGAGCGGCTTCTCCTGAAGGCCGGGCTCGACCAGCGGGCCGACATAGTCGAAAAGGCCCTCCCCGAGCTGGGTGTAGTAGTCGTTGATCTGGCGGGCGCGCTTGGCGCCGTAAATCACCAGGGCGTACTTGGAGGAGACGTGCTCGAGCAACTCGTCGATCGGCGGGTTGGTGATGCCCTGCGGCGGGTCGAAAACGAGCGCTTCGCTCATCCGTGTCGCTCCTTGTCGGTCGGTTGTCCTTCGAGTCTGTGGACCAACGATACCAGATCCGCGGCCGTCCGCTCCACGTCGTGATTGACCACGACCTCGTCGAATTCCCCCTGTGCCGCGAGCTCCACCTGCGCGGTCTGCAAGCGGCGGGCGAGCACGTCCTCCGTCTCGGTGCCTCGGCCGCGCAGACGGGACACCAGCTCGTCCCAGTTCGGCGGGGCGAGAAAAACGAGGTAGGCCTCGGGGACGCGAGCCCTCAGGGCCCGCGCTCCGCCGAGATCCACCTCTGTGAGCACGGAAAAACCGTGGTCGATCGCCTCCCGAACCGGAGCCTCGGGGGTGCCGGAGCGATGCAGGCCTTTATGGATGCTCATCCACTCCAAAAATTCGTCGTTGGCGACCATCTGGTCGAAGCGCTCTGGCGTGATGAAGTAGTAGTCCACTCCGTCTTGCTCGCCAGGACGCTGCTCGCGCGTGGTGGCCGAGACGCTCACCCGAAGCTCAGGCATCATCTGACGCACCCGGGCCACGATCGTGGACTTGCCAACGCCGCTCGGCCCGGTCAGCACAATCAGCCGCCCTTGCTGGGCGGGCATTAGCTGCCGAACTTGGCCAAGAGGGCCTTGCGCTGACGCTCGCCGAGCCCGCGCAGGCGACGGGTCGGAGCGATCTCCAACTCGGTCATCGCTTCCTGCGCCTTGACCTTGCCCACCTTGGGCAGAGACTCCAGCAGGGCGGAGACCTTCATTTTGCCGAGGACGTCGTCCTTCTCAGCGTCCGCAAGGACCTTGGAAAGCTTCACCTTGCCCTGCTTCAGCTTCTCTTTGAGTTCCGCGCGGGCCTTGCGGGCCGCAGCAGCCTTGTCCAGAGCCGCCTTGCGTTGCGCGTCCGTCAACTGGGGAAGAGCCACTTTGCCTCCATATCTTCGATTTCGCCTACTCGATGTTCTGGCCGTGCTAGCCAGCCGAAAATTGACCGTACCTGCTCGGCCCGCGCGATTGTGGGAGGACCCCCCTGTTTTCGCGGGTCAACGTGTTTGCAGAGCTTCGACTTTTGCGGGGCAGCTCCGCTGCGTCTCGGCTAAATCGCAGCTCGGAGAAGGTTTTGTCACGCGCGTGAACAGTATCGGGTTATTCAGGCTCGCAGCGCGTTCTCCAGCGTGTCCACTGTTCGTGTCGTCGCCGCCCGCAACGCGCCGATCCCGGGGCCCGCCCGCAAAAGCGACCGGGAAGCCGCCACAAGAAGGCTGTCCCTGCCGACCGGGAAGCGCCGCGCGACATCCGTCTCGCTGGCCCCCTGCGCCCCGAAGCCGGGGGCGAGAATCACCCCGCCCAGCCCGGAGAGGTCCAGCCCGTGGTCGAACGTCGCGCCGACGACGACGCCGCCCGGTCCGATAGGCCGGGGGAAGCCGCCCGGTTGCGCAGAAGGGGACGACGCCCCTCGGTCCGCCTTGTTCCACTCGGCCACTTCATCGACCACCGACTGCGCCACCGACCGCCCATCGGGAAGCTTCGCGCGCTGCCCGGCGCGGGCCTCGGCGTTCGAAGTGGCCGCGAGCGCGATCACTCCCCGCCCGGACTCCCGCGCGGCGGCCACAGCGGGCCGCAGAGCCCCGGTGCCGAGGTAAGGGGACAACGTGACCGCGTCAGCGGTGAACGGGGCGCCTGGGGCAAGCCAGGCCCTCGTGTACGCCTGCAGGGTCGAGTCGATGTCGCCGCGTTTCGCGTCGGCGATCACCAAAGCCCCTGTTTTCGCCGCAGCGTCCAGACCGACCTGGAGCGCGGTGAGCCCTTCCGGCCCATGCGCCTCGAAGAAGGCCACCTGGAACTTGATCGCCGCGACCAGGTCGCCGAACGCGTCGACGCACTTCTGCGCGAAGGCGGCGAGCCCCGACGCGTCGTCCGGCAAGTTCCACTCGGCAAGCAGCTCCGGATGCGGATCGACTCCCGCGCACAGGCGCCCTCGTCTCGCGATGGCCTCCCGCGCCCGCTCGTTGAAGCTCGGCGGCATCAGGCGCGGTGCTCCCGGATGGAGGCATGCAGCTCCTGCAACGAACGGACCCCGATGTCGCCCGCGATCCGCGCCTCGACGCCCTGCACCGCGGCGCTCGCGCCCTGCGCTGTGGTCACACAAGGAATGTTGGCGACCACGGTCGCGCCTCGGATCTCATAGCCGTCGCTGCGCGGTCCGGAGTTGCCGCCGGGCGTGTTGATGACCATGGAGATCTCCCCCGCGCGGATTGCTTCGACAATCGAGACAGGCGCGTGCGGCGACGGCCCGCCGTCCTCGCCGCCGGCGGCCCGGCCTCTCGCCGCAAGCACCTCGGAGTGCTTGGCGACCACCTCGCAGTCGATGCCGTTGCGGCGCAGCATGTGCGCGGTGCCCTCGGTCGCGACAATCGAGAAACCGAGCGACGCGAGCCGGGACACGGCGAGCAAGAGCGAGCGTTTGTCCCGGTTGGCGACGGAAACGAACACTTTCCCAGAGGTCGGCAGCTCACCGTACGCGCCGGACTGGCTCTTCGCGTAGGCGCGTCCGAAATCGGCGTCGATGCCCATGACTTCGCCGGTGGACTTCATTTCCGGGGAGAGCAAGATGTCCAGCCCCTCGCCGCCCGGCTTGCGGAACCGGTTGAACGGCAGCACCGCCTCTTTGACCGCGACCGGGGCGGCGGCGTCGAAGTCCGCGCCGTCCCCGCGCTTGGGCAAAAGGCCTTCCTCGCGCAATTGCGCGATGCTGGTCCCGAGCATGATCCGCGCGGCGGACTGGGCGAGCGGCAACGCCATCGCCTTGGAGACGAACGGCGTGGTGCGGGAAGCACGCGGGTTCGCCTCCAACACATAAAGCTGGTCGTCCTTGAGGGCGAACTGCACATTCATCAGTCCCCGGACGCCAATGCCGAGCGCGAGCGCCTCCGTCTGGCGACGCACCTCCGCGATGCCGGAGCGGCCGAGCGTCACCGGGGGAAGGGCGCAGGCGGAGTCGCCGGAGTGAATGCCCGCCTCTTCGATGTGCTCCATGATCCCGCCGATGAACACCTCGGTCCCGTCGCAGAGCGCGTCGACGTCGATTTCGAGCGCGTCTTCGAGGAAACGGTCCACGAGCACCGGATGCGCGGGCGAGAGCTCGGTGGCGCGCTCGACGTAGCCGCGCAAGGAGTCCTCGTCGTAGACGATCTCCATGCCCCGCCCGCCCAGGACGAACGAAGGCCGCACCAACACGGGGTAGCCGATCTGGTCGGCCACCGCCTTGGCCCCGTCGACGCTGGTGGCGACGCCGAATTTGGGCGCGGTCAGGCCCAAGTCGCCGAGGAGCGCGCCGAACTGGCCCCGGTCCTCCGCGAGGGCGATGGCCTGCGGACCCGTGCCGACGATGGGCACCCCCGCCTCGGCCAGCGCTTCGGCGAGCCCGAGCGGAGTCTGTCCGCCGAGTTGCACGATCACCCCGGCGATGGTCCCCGACTCGCTCTCGGCCCGGTACACCTCCAGGACGTCCTCAAAGGTGAGGGGTTCGAAGTAGAGCCGGTCCGCGGTGTCGTAGTCGGTGGAGACGGTCTCCGGGTTGCAGTTCACCATCACCGTCTCGTAGCCGGCAGCCGACAGCGCCCGCGCGGCGTGCACGCAGGAGCAGTCGAACTCCACGCCCTGGCCGATCCGGTTGGGGCCGGAGCCGAGGATGAGGACCTTGGGCCGCTCGCGCTGCGGGGCGACTTCGCTCTCCGCCGAGGGGTCCAGCTCGTACGCCGAGTAGTGGTACGGGGTCTTGGCCTCGAACTCCGCGGCGCAGGTGTCCACCGTCTTGAACACAGGCCGCACCGCGAGACGCTGGCGCAAACGCCGCACGCCGGACTCGCCGGCGAGCTCCGGCCGAAGCGCGGCGATCTGACGGTCGGAGAGGCCGGAGCGCTTCGCGCGGCGCAAAAGCTCCACGCCGAGCACCGGGGCCGATTCGAGTTCGCGGCGCAGTTCGACGAGGCCTTTGATCTCGGCGAGGAACCACGGGTCCACCCCGGAGGCCTTCGCGACCTGCTCGACGCTCGCGCCGAGGCGCAGCGCCTCCTCCATCTGGTAGAGCCGCCCCTCGGTCGGGACGCGCAGGGAGTCCAACAGCTCCTGCACGGTCTTGCCGGAGTCCGGCACGGTCCAGAAACCGACCGCTTTGGTCTCCAAGGAGCGCATGACCTTGCCGAGCGCTTCGACGAAGTTGCGGCCGATGGCCATCGCCTCGCCGACGGATTTCATCGTGGTGGTGAGCGTCGCGTCCGCGCCGGGGAATTTCTCGAAGGCGAAACGAGGAGCCTTGACGACGACGTAGTCCAACGTCGGCTCGAAACAGGCGGGGGTCTCGCCGGTGATGTCGTTGACGATCTCGTCCAGGGTGTAGCCGATGGCGAGCTTGGCCGCGATCTTCGCGATGGGGAAGCCGGTGGCCTTGGAGGCAAGCGCCGAGGAGCGCGACACCCTCGGGTTCATCTCGATGACGATGATCCGCCCGTTCTGCGGGTTCACCGCGAACTGAATATTGCAGCCGCCGGTCGCGACGCCCACCTCGCGAAGGATGTCGATCCCGAGGTCCCGCATCCGCTGGAACTCGCGGTCGGTCAGCGTCATCGCGGGCGCGACGGTGACCGAGTCGCCGGTGTGCACGCCGAGCGGGTCGAGGTTCTCGATGGAGCAGACGACGACCACGTTGTCCTTGCCGTCGCGCATCAGCTCGAGCTCGTACTCTTTCCAGCCGTAGATGGACTCTTCGATGAGCACGTTCGCGGTGGGGGACGCGCTGAGCCCGGCCCCTGCGATCAGTTCGAGGTCTTCCGGAGTCCGGGCGAGGCCGGAGCCGAGGCCGCCCATGGTGAAGCTGGGGCGCACCACGACTGGCAGACCCAGCTCGGCGACGGTTTCGTGGACCTCGGCCATGCTGTGGCAGACGCGCGATCGGGCGGACTCGCCGCCGATTTTCGCGACGATGTCTTTAAAACGCTGCCGGTCCTCGCCGCGCCGGATGGCCTCCACATCGGCGCCGATGAGCTCCACGCCGTATTTTTCGAGGACCCCGTTCTCATGCAGCGCGATCGCGGTGTTGAGCGCGGTCTGGCCGCCGAGGGTGGCCAGGAGCGCGTCGGGGCGTTCGCGGGCGATGACCTTCTCCACGAACTCGGGGGTGATCGGCTCGATGTAAGTGGCGTCCGCGAACTCAGGGTCGGTCATGATGGTCGCCGGGTTCGAGTTCACGAGCGAGACGCGCACCCCCTCGGCCCGCAGAACCCGGCACGCCTGGGTGCCGGAGTAGTCGAACTCGCAGGCCTGTCCGATGACGATGGGGCCGGAGCCGATAACAAGGACATGCCCCAGATCAGTGCGACGTGGCATCAGCGCACCCCCCACGGCATCTGGGGCGCGAGAGCGCCCGCGGGTGCGGCCGATGGCGTCGGGCCGGAGCCGATGACAAGACGGCGTTCACAAAAACCGGGTTTCAGGTCAGCACGGCGTCGCACGCTGAGACCTCCTTCTCCGCCTCTCTGGACGGTCCGTTAAAGGATGTCGAACGGTCTGAGTCTAGCAGCAGCCGGGGCGGGGCGCGCACGGCCTTGCGGGATGTGCTACTCTCGAAGAGGTTTAATTCTTTGTGACTAGCTCGCGAGGTTTTTTTACGCGAGCTTTTGTTCGTAATCTCTTCTGATAGAACTTCTGCACTTGCGGCCCGGGCCGGAACACCTGCCCGTATCCAAAAAACGCAAGGAAAATTATGTCTCTCGGCACTGTCAAATGGTTCAACGAGGAAAAAGGCTTCGGCTTCATCGCCCCCGAGGACGGCAGCAAGGATCTGTTCGTCCATTTCACCGGGATCGTGGAGAACGGCGGCTTCCGCACCCTTCACGAAGGGCAGCGCGTGCAGTTCGAGGCCGAGGCCGGCCAGCGCGGCCCGCAAGCAGTCTCCGTGGTCGCAGTCTGAACGGCTCCTCGCCGCAACCAGCGAAGAGCACAGTGGGATTGTTCTCCCACACGGAGCTGACGCAGGAAACGTACGACGCTCCTGTGTCCGTCACCCCCGTTCTCTTCATCGCGCCAAGCGATCGCTGAACCACTGACAGTGCGGCCTCGGTGTCCGCAACCCCCGTTGCGGACACCGAGGCCGCACTGCTTTTATCCCAGCGCGAGCAGGCTGACCGCCCCGGCGGCGAGGACAAGGCCGACGTGCTGGACCCGAGCCACCCGTTCACGCAGCACCAGCCAGGCGAGCAACACTGTGCAGGCCGGATAGAGCGCGACGATCACCGTGGTGATCGAGAGCTCCCCCGCGCGGGAGCCGAGCAGGAAAAACATATTCGCCATCTCGTCGAGCAATCCTGCCGCTAAGGAGGGGAGCACGGCGAAGGGGCGGGATTTGATCCTCGGCCACGCGAGAGCGGCAGCGACGAGCAAGACGAAGCTCGACACAGCCCTGCCAACGACCATCGGCGCGAGACCGCTGTCATGCGGAGCCTGATGCAGCGCCAAAAACTGCCCCGCGGCCGCGAGACCAGCGCCAGAAGCCAGCAGGAGCCCTTGCGCGCTCGGGAGAACGCCTTCCGATTCGCCGCCTCGGGCGACCAGGATGACGGCAACAAGCGCCAGAGCCATGCCGATCCCCGATCTCGGCGTGAGCGATTCGCCAAAAACAACACCCGCGATGACCGGTATCGCCGCAGCAGTCAGCGCGCTGATCGGCGAAAGGACCGACATCGGGCCGACTGCCATGCTCAGATAGAACAGCGGGAACGCCGCAACAGACGCCAGCCCGCCCACAGCGCCCCACACAACAGCGCCGCCGCTGAAGTCGGCGCCGAGAAGCGGCGTCAACAGGAACGCCATCGCGAGGCTCGCCGGAGCGCTGAGCATGACCACCCGCAACACATGGGAACGCCGCGAAGCCATGCCGCCCGCGAAGTCGGCGACGCCATAGCTGACAGCGCCCGCGAGCGCGAGGAGAATGGGGAGCACCGAAAAAGTCTAGGCCCCGCGCAGGGCGCAGGACCGCCAGCCGCCGAACCCGGTGATGTCCTTGGCGTGGGCGGCGGCCCAGACAGCTGTCAGGCCTCCGCGTTCGCGCCGGACGAACTGCCAGTTCAGCCAGCGCATGGCAGCGCGCACGCCGGATCTTCATGACGGCGGCGCCGGACGCATTGGATGCAGTATCCGGGCCACGAAGGGAATGAGCAGCCTGCGAGGGGCCAGTGCCGCGAGCCGCGCCGCCCACGAGTTCGCAATCCCGGACACGACATAGGGCGGAGTCGACCGGCGATCAAGGGCGCGCATGCCTGTGGCCGCGACTTGCTTGGCCGTCTGCATCCGCCCGGCCACCGCCGCGCCCTCGCCGATGACCTCGAAGAATTCGGTCTGCGTGGGGCCTGGGGCGAGCGCGAACACCTTGACGTCATGCTGTTTGGCTTCGTACCACAGCGACTGAGAAAAACTTTGAACGAATGCCTTCGCCGCCGAGTAGACAGCAAGCGAGGGAACCGGCTGAAACGCGGTGGTGCTGGAGACGTTGACGATGGCTCCCTGCCCCCGCTCGACCATTGCCGGCAGAAACGCATTGCACATATCCACCACGGCCCGGACGTCCACGGCGATCACGCGAGCGAACTCCTCGCCACTGCCGCTCACAAACGGGCCTTGCGTGGCGAAGCCGGCGTTGTTGACCACGAGGTCGAAATCCCCAACGAGCCGCTGGCGCAGGGCTGCCCCCGCCCGGTCGACCGACAGGTCGAACGCAACCGTCTCGCAGGTGATCCCGTGTGCCGTTCTCAGCTCGCGCGCAACGCGCTCAAGCCTCTCCTCGCGCCGCGCGACCAGAACGAGATCCGAGCCGCGCGCGGCCAATTCCCACGCGAATGCCATCCCGATGCCCGAACTGGCGCCGGTGACGAGCGACCGTGACGGTCGAAAAGACATCGCACTCCTATTCCTGTGGCATTCCGTTGCCGGACGAACAATGCGGCAGGTTGATGGCCGCAGAGTCACGTCAAGCGTGGGTCAAGTCAAGCTTTGTCGGGCGCGGGCGCGCCTGGTCTGTGCTGCAAAATCCTGGTGCGGGCGTTGCACTTCAGTCCAAACGTG
>JGI2924J29684_1077536_pt1 | contig 18421 bp, 18 predicted proteins | sample BenlonsequencITS_FD_29684 | JGI IMG/M metagenome (IMG submission 29684)
GTCTTTACAGTTAAGGCACAATTTAAAAGAGGTTCCGCCCCCAAGCCTGTCTTGGGCTGCAGGGACCCTGCCCAGCAGCCCAAGACAGGCTTGGGTGCGGATCTACGAGCAATTAAATATTGGTTCGATGTCCAGTGATGAGGCCAGCACCCCAACAACAGCGAGAAATGCACCATTATCTTCTGTTGGCCGATTAGGCTTTTCTTTGAATTATTATTCATTTAATAAAATCGATGAACCTTTATTTAATAATGATGGCGTGACTGCTATTTCTTCCTGCATTGGTATATCTCCAGGGTTGATAACTGCAATGATAAAATCACCAAAGAGATACTATCGAACATTCAATTTACGAAAAAAATCAGGTGGGTTTAGACCAATACTGGCTCCTCGTAAATTTATTAAAACGATACAGTACTGGTTAAAGGATCATGTTTTAAATCGTCTGAAAATCCATTCTTCTTGTTACTCATATAGAAGCGGAGTAAGTATTAAGGATAACGCTATCAATCATATAAAGAAGAAATTCGTTGCAAATATTGACATTTCAGATTATTTTGGTTCAATTAATAAAAAAATGGTCAAAGATTGCTTTTACAAGAATAATATACCAGAGCATGTTATTAATACTATTTCTGGCATAGTTACCTATAATGACGTGCTACCACAAGGTGCACCTACTAGCCCTATAATATCAAATGCTATACTTTTTGAATTTGATGAAGAAATGAGCTTCCATGCCCTAACTCTTGATTGCATATACACGCGTTATTCTGATGATATATCTATCAGTAGTGATGATAAAGAAAACATAGCGATACTTATAAATATTGCTGAAGCTAACTTACTATCAGCTGGTTTTACATTAAATAGGCAGAAGCAACGCATCGCTTCAGATAATAGCCGCCAAGTTGTTACCGGAATTCTTGTTAATGAATCGATAAGACCTACTAGATGCTATAGAAAGAAAATTCGTTCTGCATTTGATCATGCACTTAAAGAACAGGATGGAAGCCAATTAACGATTAACAAGCTAAGAGGTTATTTAAATTATCTAAAATCTTTTGAACCCTATGGTTTTACATTTAATGAAAAAAAATACAAAGAGACTCTGGATTTTTTAATAACGCTTAAGCAAAGCTAGCGCGCAATGCTCTCCCCGCCACGCCTGCCCGCTTAATGGGTCGCTTTTAATGCAGGTGCAAAGATGGTCTCAGGCCGCGCCACGACTGGCGCTGGTCTGGCATGCCGGAGCGAGAAAACGCATGCAAAACCATGCACCTTATGGATGCATGGCTTATTTCGTTAAAAATAGCGGGATTTGCGGGGATTTTTTGACAGGCTACTGCGCGGCCAGTTCGGCGCGTCGACGGGTGTAAATCATGTTCTGTGCAGGGGTGAATTTTTCACGATTATCATCCCGCGAAGGCGCGTCAGGCCTGTATCCGATGGCCGTTAAAATATCGTTATCCTGTACAGAATAATTAATTTCATTTCCAGCGGTCAGCCAGACGGAAAGAGCTTCTCTCAGGTAAGAGACTGAACGGTCAAGCGCGCGGTTTTTTATCATCGCGGGCTGGTTTTTAATCCCCATCAGCTCCGGTGCCAGTGCGGCGGTCAGCTCCGCGCCGTTCTGCTGCATAAAATCATGCAGCCGGTTACGGATGCTGATGCGCTGCACCTCCTCATGCGAGAAGATGTAGCGACCGGCGGCCTGATTAACTTCCCATTTTTTTACGTCAATCAGGTCACGCAGCGTCTGTAATCTGCGGGAGCCTGATGCATTGTCATCCAGCAATAATTCCTGATATTCCTGCATTGCGGCGGCCAGTTCGGTTTTACGGTTAAGCCACGCGGTTTTGTTCGTCTGACAGGCGTCATAGGCCTGCTGTAAGGTCAGAGTGGTCACGGGTTGTCTCTCCTGATTAATGGCGGAACGGCGAGCTGTAGCAGCCTTTTACCCGACGGGGTGCCACAGGGGCTGTCGGCACCGGCGCGGGTTTCTCATCGACGACCGGCGAACGTATCACTTCAAAGATGGATTCATGCGTTTTGAATGTCGCCGAGCAGTGCACATTCTGGCACTGCAGGTAACTCTCTTTGACGCTGTCAGACATATAGCGGCTGGTGCGAACGTGTGCCGCCGTGCGGCAGAAAGGGCAGCGCATCATGACAATAACCCCCGTGCTTTCAGGTCAGCTTCACGTTCCCGCATTTTTTCCTGCCAGACTTTTCGCTGACCGGGCGTGGCCGCAACGTCATGTTCCATATGCGGCAGTGTGGAAGCCGACAGCCCTGTTTTAAACAGCACCGGTTCATCGGTCAGACGGATATTGCAGCCCTTTACGGCCTGTTCAAGCCACGCTTTCACCTGCTGCATTACAACTTTTTCCGGTTCGGTATATCCCTGATGCCCGGTCGTATTAGCAAGCCGATTATTCAGAACCAGTATGTTGAGTTTCATTGCTCTGATGAGGGCACCGCAGCTTTCACGCAGGGCTGCATCAAGTTCATGCTCTGCATACTGACTGAGGACGCCGTGATGTGCCTGACGGTATGCTCTGGCCGTGCGGTCACAGGCTCCTTTGAGCCTGTCCAGCTCAAAAGACAGAACCTCAGCCATATTGTCACATTCCTGCGCCAGTTCCCGCCGTGCCACGCGCGCCAGATGGCGTTGTTTCAGCTCGTCGGTAATGACAGCACCACCGGCACGAAAGGCGGCGCGCCATGCGCCGGAGTCATTGCCGTTTTCCTGCTCCAGTTCATTTTTTTGCGTTTGCACCTGGCTGATGGCCGTCGTGGTTTCATCCATACGGCTGGCATTGGCGAGATGCGCCGAGCGGGCAGTCTCAAGGCGTTCCATTGCAGGTTTAAGGTAGTCGGGAATAACAGCGGTCTGAGTCATGTCGGGTCTCCTCTTCGTTTCAATCTGAGGAGATTCTGCCGCGCCAGACACAACAACACGATTCATTGCCGTTGTGGCAAAAATGGCACAAACAGACCTTAAAACCCGGCTGGCCAGAGAAAGGTCTCAGGAGAACCTTACTCACTGTTTGTTTTTTTACTTATAACTATTCACTACTGTTCACTGAAAAGAAAAAGATAAGTAATACAGTCAGATAAAGGGTGAACAGTTGAGGGTGTAACTGTTCACCGACTGTTCACTACTGTTCACTACTGTTCACTGGTCTGAACATCCCGAATGTAAATTTTATGCGGTATATCCTATTAATTCATGCCATTAGGGTGATTAAATCAATTTGCATTTCACTTTTGAAATCTCCAGTGTCTTATAATTCCTTCCAGTGCCTTTAAATGGTCTTGAGTAAAAAAACAGCATCCGTTGTCCCGTGCTTTGTACAATTTCCCCCTGTTGCATTGAGAAAAAATATTCACAAAATAGAGCGCTACCTGATACCGGACGGATACGCCCGGATCTCTCTGGATATTAATGAGGTAGCGTTATGCACACAGTTTCATCAGCAGCATCATCTCTCACTGGTAAGCACCCGATGCCGGTTTCAGCCCCGGCTCAGGAACGTTTTTTACGTCTCCCGGAAGTCATTCATCAGTGCGGTCTGTCCCGCTCCACGCTCTACGATTTAATCGCCCGCAATGCTTTCCCGGCGCAGGTTTCCCTCGGGGGTAAAAATGTCGCTTGGCTGCAGTCTGAAATCACGGCGTGGATGGAAGAACGTGTCGCGCACCGCAACCGGAAATACGACGCATGAATCAGAGCCACTTTCACAAAGCCCCTTTTTCTGGCTTGCATCTTTTGTATGTTTCCTGGTACAGTTTCGCTGTTGCCGCAAAATCGGCAACCGGGCGTGAGAACCCGAGCAATCCATCGGCGATACCAGACGCGCCATGCGTCTTTTTTTGTGTCGCAATCAACGCCACAGAGCGCCAGATAATGGTGTGGTGTGCGGACATTCGTGCAGGTGTGACTCTCCGTCTCCTGCCCGTATTCGTACATTATGCCGTCATGTCAATGGTAGCTCAGGCGGGGCAGCCCTCGGGCTGGCCGGTATTCGATGGAGCCGGTATTCTCACCCCCGTCTGGGCTATCGCCACTGAGCGTGAGAACTCCGGCGATAGCAATTATCAGCTATCCATCGGAGGTTGCCTTATGGCCACGACCCTCACCCCGTCTCACCCTGAATTTATTTTTGTGTTTGCGGCCGTTCGCCGCACTGAGCGTAAACCGCATATCTGCATGCTCCGCACCGTTGCCGGTGACGAACACACCGCACGTCGTTCCCTTGTCCGCGACTATGTCCTTTCTCTTGCCGCCCGTCTGCCGCTTGCGGAGGTGTCACATGCACACTGAAAACAGCATTCAGACCGTCTCAGCGCGTCGTGATGACCTTAACACTCTCCGCGAGCACCTCAGCATTGAGGCATACCATAAACTCAACCGCGCCAGCGCTATAACACAGTTTGTCGGGCTTGATTTGGAGCAACGTGAATTAACCGGCCTGCATCAGCTTTGTATGCCACATATTTTCAGCTATCTGCACGATGACATCAGTTTTGTTCTGGAGGAACTGAAAGGCAAAGGCCTGTGCCGTGACTTTCTCACTCAGCAAGGCCTGCGGGAGGAAGAAGACCATGTTTGATTTTCCTCAGTCCGGTGAGATTTATCGCTGCACAGGTTTCTCTGATGTGGTCGTGGTCGGCATTCTGGCTGCTGGCATTCCGTGGGATATGCCGTACCGTTGCCCGGAGCTGGTCTGGAATCCGTATCGCCGCGCGTACAGTATTCTTGTCCGTATAAAAAATGATGGCCGTATTACCGAAATACCACTCGGTCGTTTTTTGCAGGAATTTACCTGTGTGAAACCAGACCTGTTTAAACGCTGCCGCGAAAACCGTTATGCCGTACTGAAAGAAATCACTTTCGACCCTGAATTACAGAAGTGGCGAGCGAAAAATATCGATATTTACCCGGAAGATATAACGCCTTCCAGACGACCAATACCGACGACGCGTAGATGGCGGGATATTCCGCGAACGGAGCCGGAAATAAAACCGGATAACAGTTACCGCCATTATTTGTAATTAAAAACGACATTCCCAAAATTAAATGTGCGTATTCGCGCAGGGGTACGCATACCTGCAGGAGAAGAAATTATGCCTGTTTACAGTACGGAACGGCCGCAGAATAAACACCAGCCCGCCATCAGCCGGGCAGACCTTGAATGCCTTGAACACCTTCGCAACGTCGGCCAGCTCGTCGGCGACCTGATGCAGGTGCAGGACTGCACAACCGTTCGCCGTGACCCGGTGCAGCAGTCACAGCTCACCTCCGTGATTTACCTCATGACCGCCCAGCTCGACGGCGTGGTCGAACGCTGCAATCAGCGCTGGCTGACCGGGGAGGGCAACGTATGAAACAGCCATTACCGCCCGTATTGCGCGCCGCGCTTTATCGCCGTGCTGTGGCCTGTGCATGGCTGACCCTTTGCGAACGTCAGCACCGCTACCCGCACCTCACCCTCGATGCGCTGGAAAGCGCCATTGCCGCCGAGCTGGAGGGCTTCTATCTGCGTCAGCACGGCGAGGAAAAAGGTCGGCAGATTGCCTGTGCGTTACTGGAAGATTTAATGGAAGCCGGACCACTCAAGGCCGCGCCGTCGCTGTCCTTTCTCGGGCTCGCCGTGATGGATGAACTCTGCGCCCGTCATATCACCGCACCGGTACTGCACTGAGGGAGAAAATAGCCATGAAAATGAACGTAACAGAAACGGTAAAACAGGCGTGCGGCCACTGGCCGCGCATTCTCCCGGCGCTGGGTGTGAAGGTGATTAAAAACCGCCATCAGGCCTGCCCGGTGTGCGGCGGTACTGACCGTTTCCGGTTTGACGATAAAGAGGGGCGAGGGACGTGGTACTGCAATCAGTGCGGCGCGGGTGACGGGCTTAAGCTGGTAGAGAAAGTGTTCGGCGTGACCGCATCAGAGGCTGCCGGAAAGGTGAACGCTGTAACCGGCAATCTGCCACCGGTTGCCCCGGAGGTGATTGCGGCCGCAGAGGCCGAAACCGAGGCCGACCGCAAAGCGGCGGCCGCGCTGGCCGTCAGGCTCATGGAGAAAACCCGCCCGGCCAGCGGCAACGCCTATCTGACCCGCAAGGGCTTCCCGGCTCTGGAATGTCTGATGCTCACAGCCATACATAAAACCGGCGGCGTGACGTTCCGCGCCGGTGATGTGGTTGTCCCGCTGTATGACGATACCGGCGCGCTGGTTAATCTTCAGCTTATCAATGCTGACGGTCTCAAACGCACCCTGAAAGCCGGTCAAGTTAAAGGGGCATGTCACACCATCGAAGGGAAAAAACAGACCGGAAAACGCCTGTGGATTACGGAGGGCTATGCGACCGCGCTCACTGTGCATCACCTGACCGGCGAAACCGTCATGGTGGCGCTGTCCTCAGTGAACCTCCTTTCTCTGGCGAGCCTTGCCCGACAAAAACACCCGGCCTGTCAGATTGTGCTTGCCGCCGACCGCGACCTTAACGGAAACGGCCAGAGTAAAGCCGCTGCGGCCGCAGACGCCTGTGAGGGCGTTGTTGCCCTGCCACCGGTGTTCGGTGACTGGAATGATGCGTTTATGCAGCACGGCGAAGAGGCCACGCGGAAAGCGATTTATGACGCCATACGGCCACCGGCTGACAGTCCTTTCACTACCATGAGCGAAGCGGAATTTACCGCCATGAGTACCAGTGAAAAGGCAATGCGGGTGCATGAACATTACGGCGAAGCTCTGGCCGTGGACGCGAACGGCCAGCTCCTGTCCCGCTATGAGGCCGGGATATGGAAAATCATTCCACCGTCAGACTTTGCCCGCGACGTGGCCGGGTTATTTCAGCGTCTGCGCGCACCGTTCTCGTCGGGGAAAATTGCCTCAGTGGTGGAGACCCTGAAACTGATTATTCCGCAGCAGGACGCCCCGGCACGGCGTCTGATTGGCTTTCGCAACGGCGTACTCGATACCGCCACCGGCACTTTCAGCCCGCACCACAAAGCACACTGGCTGCGCACACTCTGTGATGTTGATTTTACCCCACCGGTGGAGGGCGAAACGCTGGAAACCCATGCACCGGATTTCTGGCGCTGGCTCGACCGTGCCGCCGGTGGCAGACAGGAAAAACGCGACGTGATACTTGCCGCCCTGTTTATGGTGCTGGCGAACCGCTACGACTGGCAGCTCTTTCTTGAGGTGACCGGGCCGGGTGGCAGTGGCAAAAGTATTCTGGCCGAAATTGCGACCATGCTTGCCGGGGAAGATAACGCCACATCGGCCACCATCGAAACGCTGGAATCACCACGTGAACGTGCTGCGCTGATTGGCTTCTCGCTGATTCGTCTGCCTGACCAGGAAAAGTGGAGCGGTGACGGGGCTGGACTCAAGGCCATCACCGGCGGCGATGCGGTCTCGGTTGACCCGAAATACAAGGATGCGTACTCAACCCATATTCCGGCGGTGATTCTGGCCGTGAACAATAACCCGATGCGATTTACCGACCGCAGCGGCGGTGTGTCACGTCGCCGGGTAATTATTCACTTCCCGGAACAGATTGCCCCGGAGGAACGCGACCCGCAGCTCAAGAACAAAATCGCCCGCGAGCTGGCCGTGATTGTTCGACAGCTTATGCAGAAATTCAGCGACCCGATGGCAGCGCGCACTCTGCTCCAGTCGCAGCAGAACTCAGACGAGGCGCTCAGCATCAAGCGCGATGCTGATCCGACATTTGATTTTTGTGGTTACCTTGAAGCACTGCCGGAGCCTGAGGGTATGTATATTGGCAATGCCAACATCATTCCGCGTCAGCCGCGCCTGTATCTGTACCATGCCTATCTGGCGTATATGGAAGCCCACGGCTACAGGAATACCCTGAGCCTGACTATGTTCGGTAAAGGGTTGCCAGCCATGCTGAAAGAGTACGGGCTGAGTTATGAGAAGCGCCGAAAAAATCAGGGCATACAAACCAATCTCACGCTAAGAGAGGAAAGCAACGCCGACTGGCTGCCGAAATGTGATGACCCCATAGCGAAATAACCTGACCGGCAATAGCCGGTCTTTTTTTACCTGCAAAACGGCAAAAGTGAACAGTAAAGTGTTCACTGTTCACCAACCGTTCACCTCATAACAATATGAATTTTATTAATAAAAACGTTTAGTGAACAGTGTGAACAGTTTTTCTAAAAAAAAGTTTTTTATGAGATCTGTCACTGGTGACTTATCAATAGATAGTTTGACAGTCCAGCAGATGTGTATAGAGATGTGTATAAAAAAGAGAAGATAAATATTAAAAAATTAATAAATACATGATGTTAAACTGCATATCGAACTCCTGTGATCTTCCGCCAAAACATATTATTTTTCTGAAAGACTCCCCAAAGTAGAGACTCGTTCTGGTAACCCTTTATTGAAATCTTTCCTAATACAAAAAATCAATCTCAAATCAATAAGCTACCCAGCTAATGCGACTTCTGTGAGTCATAAAAACGCACAAGTCTCGCTTACATGTTCAGTTTATTATCGGATGGCGCTCGCGCTTATCCGCCCTACCGCGCCGGGTATTAGCGCTTGCGCCATTAATCAAACACGCCATTAATAATCGCCGTGACCACCGCAGTACTGAGCGCGATCAGCACCAGGTTATCCCCAATGATTTTCCACTCATAGCCTGGATAATAAGGTAATTGTCCCAGCATAGACGCTGGTACCCTTTTTTTAGCGATGCCTGGCGGCAGCGGCTTTCCTCTCGCCAGATTTTTCGCAATCCCCGGCGGTAAAGACTGATAACCCGTCAGCCCTAAATTCACTGCCAGTTGCCGGGCGACAGCGTAGCTAATATCCGATTCGACGTGATCCGGTTTACCACCATTTTTAAAGCGTTCCGTTTTTTGCCTGGCGTTTCCTTTATGTCCGTTACCATTATTACCCTGATTAGCCGCGTTATTACCATGTCCGCCGCCATTGCCGTTTCCAGGATTCGCCAGTACAGGCGTAGCGCTCAGGAAAAATGTAACCAAAGTCGCCAGGACTACCGTTAAACCACGACGTTTGCTCATGATATTACCCTTCGGATATGGGGATATTATGAACATAGCGCTCCGCCAGAAAAAGAACAATCCTGACGATTCTTATTTAATATGCGCTTCACATGGCAAACACCGCTTTTGTTTAGCGGTGTTTGCCAGTGCGCGTTATCTTATCCAGATAGTCAACAGAATCAGTACAATGGCTATCAGGAGGATCTGAAAAAAGATTTTGTCCAACCCTCTTTTTTGCATGGCATCACCTCGTTATAAAACGATTTGCCAGAGGGCTAAAAGCAACACCAACAGGCTCATCAGTAAAAATATCAGCGCGATGATTTTATCGGATGAATGATTCATCAAGGCGCCCTCAGATAGCATTAAAACCATTGACCAAAGCGTTTGATATAAAAGCGCTTCATTCCTTGCGCCACCAGACAGTAGCTCAGTAATGTCGCTACCAACCACGGGAAGTAGCTGAGCGGCAGCGGCTCCAGTCCAACCATCGCGCCTAAAGGCGAGAATGGGATATAAACGCCTATCGCCATAATCAAACCGGTCGTCAATAATACCGGCAGCGTCGCCCGGCTTTGGATAAACGGTATTTTCTGCGTCCTTAGCATATGCACGACCAGCGTTTGCGAGAGCAACCCCTCAATAAACCAGCCGGACTGAAAGAGCGCCTGCGCCTCTACGTTATTAGCCGCAAAAACGTACCACATCAGCGCAAAGGTTGTGATATCGAAAATAGAAGACGTTGGGCCAATCCATAGCATAAAACGACCGATATTTTTCGCGTCCCATTTACGCGGCTTACGCAGAAACTCTTTATCCATTTTGTCCCACGGCAACGACAACTGCGAAATGTCGTACATCAAATTCTGGATCAACAGATGAATCGCCAACATTGGCAAAAACGGAATAAACGCGCTGGCCACCAGTACTGAAAAGACGTTGCCGAAGTTGGAACTGGCTGTCATGTTCAGATACTTAATAATATTGCCGAAGGTTTCGCGCCCCTTAATAACGCCTTCTTCAAGCACCATCAGATCTTTTTCTAACAAAATAATATCTGAGGACTCTTTAGCGATATCAGCGGCGCTGTCGACGGAGATGCCGACATCCGCGTCACGAAGCGCGGGGGCGTCGTTAATCCCGTCGCCAAGGAAGCCTACGGTATGGCCATTTTTCTGTAACGCTTTCAAAATACGTGTTTTTTGTAACGGCGTTAGCCGGGCGAATACCTCGCGCTTTTCCACTTCAGCCTCCAGCTCGACGTCCGACATCGCCTCAACCTGGGTTCCGGTCAGGATGTCATGCGCATCAATGCCCACTTCCAGGCAGATACGCGCCGTCACCACCGGATTATCGCCAGTGAGCACTTTGACCGCCACACCGTTATCACGCAGCGCGGAAATGGCTTTTCCGGCGCTCTCTTTCGGCGGATCGAGAAAAGTCAGCATGCCTTCAATCGTCAGCTCTTTCTCATCTTCCGTACTCAACGGCCGATGCGCGGCGGAGCCATCCAGTTTACGCGTCGCGACCAGCAATACGCGAAATCCCTGCGCATTGTAATCTTCTGTTTTTGCCAGTAGCAGTTCACGCCGCGTCTCCGTCAGCGGCACCACACGGTCGCCTTCGCGAAGATGAGTGGACGCCATTAGCATCTCTTCGACAGCGCCTTTACAGATAAGGCTTTTATCGCCATATTGTACATCTTCCACCAGGACGGATACCCGGCGGCGTACAAAATCGAACGGCAACTCATCAAGTTTAGCGAAACGCGTTTTTGTCGATGGCGCGATGCGGCCCTCGCCAAAACGCAGTACGGCGCGATCCATCACATTTCGTGCGCCGCTCTGGCTACTACTATTCAGCCAGGCCAGCATCAATACCCGACTGTTTTTTACACCGTCCACATCCAGGTGATGTTCCAGAAAAATGTTGTCCTGGGTTAAGGTACCGGTTTTGTCCGTACACAACACATCCATCGCGCCGAAGTTCTGAATAGCGTTCAGGCGCTTAACTATCACTTTGCGCCGCGACATCGCAATCGCGCCTTTCGCCAGATTCGAACTGACGATCATGGGCAACATTTCCGGCGTCAGCCCCACAGCCACCGCCAGCGCGAACAACGAAGCCTCTACCCAGTCTCCCTTACTGAAGCCGTTGATTAGCAGGACAACCGGAACCATAACCAGCATAAAGCGTATCAACAGCCAGCTCACACTGTTGACGCCGCGATCAAAAGCCGTCTGGGTACGTGTGCCGACAATCGACTTCGCCAGGGAACCGAACCAGGTGCGGTTCCCTGTCGCCACCACGACCGCCTGCGCTCTGCCACTGGTCACATTCGTTCCCATCAGACAGATATTGCCCAGATCCAGCAAACTTTTATCTTTGTCAGGCAATTGCTCACTGTCTTTGCCAGTGACATCGGCCATCACATCGTATTTTTCAACGGGCAACGACTCACCGCTGAGAATTGACTGACTGATAAAGAGATCACGGGACTCCAGTAGCCGAACGTCCGCCGGTACAAGATCGCCCGCAGCCAGGAAAACCACATCGCCCGGCACCAGCTCTTCAATGGGAATCTCTTCCTGCACCGCGCCGATATTCCCCGGTCCACGACGCGATACCGTGGCGGTAGTACGAACCATCGATTTCAGCGCCTGTGCTGCTTTGTTAGTGCGAAACTCCTGCCAGAAACGCAATAATCCGCTAAGACTCACCATCGTCAGAATAATCAGCACGCCAGTGAGATCGGTCTCTTCGCCGCGGCGTAGCGGCAGCCAGTAGTCGGTGACAAAACTCACGGCGGCAAGCGCCATCAGAACGTAAATAAATGGGTTATTGAATGCCTGCAGAAGCTGAATGAGCACCGGAGGAACCTGCTCATGCGCCACTTCATTACGTCCATACACTTTCAGCCGTTCACTTGCCTCCTCCGTAGTAAGCCCCTGATGATGGCTATTTAGCCGCGCCAGCGTCTGTTCCGGGCTATGAAAAGCTTCCGCTTCGATCGGAAATACTTTTTTATGCTGCTTATCATTTTCTGACGCCGGGCGATTGAGCTTCCGGTTTTCAATGTTCATGTCAGTCATGATGAATCCTCAAAATTAAGGTGTGGTGTTTCCTGCATATCACTCCCATGGAATAATAAATTCACGGTTTGAAGGTGAATGCCCTGGGAGAATTCTCTATGCCTAAAAAAGGTTATTGCTCACTCACTATTTTGAGTGGGTTTTATTTTGTGTGTTCGGGAATATCCATCATTCCCTCCTTATACGCATTAGCGTAACGTTAAGATTAAACAAATTATTACTGTTCGTTAACACTCCAGCGAATAGCGGTGATATTATCGTTATCACCTATTCTGGATATAATAAGCTCTCGCGCTTTAAGATAATCAGCATGACCAACAAGCTCAGCATGAATTTCTTTATAGTCCTGTTCCTGAGCAGGAACGGAACCTAACCCCTGTAAGCAGATCTCTGCCTCTTTTACAATATTCAGTAACCACTGACGAACCGCGCTCTCATGTTCTTTATTAAAGGTTACTTTCAGGATATAATGTTTTTCTTCCTCGAATGATATCGGAAGTTGATTTATACGTTGCGCCGCTTCACGCAGTAAAATATTGGCGCAAAGAATAATGATTGTCGCCACCAGCGCATTTTTGAACTGACCTAAACCGCATAACACACCGATGCCCGCTGAACACCATAGCGTTGCCGCGGTGTTCAGTCCGCGCACATTCATCCCTTCGCGCATGATAACGCCCGCCCCCAGAAAGCCGATACCAGAGACAATCTGCGCTGCAATTCTCCCGGGACTGTCTGGCGATGTCGTCACCGAGCTCAGAATAAAAACGGCAGCGCCTGTCGCCACCAGCGCATTGGTGCGTAGTCCCGCCATACGTTGACGCCACTGTCTTTCCGCGCCAATCAGCGCTCCCAATAGCATAGCGGTGAGTAGATTTGAAATATAAGGAAACATCAACATACGTTCCTCCATGTTTTTTGGAAGAATAAGTACGTGCTTTATTTAGCACACGACAAATTGTTGCCTTAAGGCAATTAGCGTCGTGTTGACGGTGGAGGAAATAAAGCGTGTTTAAACATTAACATGACGATTACCTCGCGACAATGCGCGTAGTTGTAACATTCTTGGGATGACAATCGTCACAAGGGGAGATTGCTGCCCGCCGGTTCGGCAAGCAGCGCAGGAATAGCGTGCGTTAGCTTGCCAGATGATTTAAGTAAAAGTGACTGTCCAACATATTACTCCTGCATGAATTTGCGCTTATTATAGTCAGTCAATATGTTCCGTAAAGTGCAAAGGCGGGTTTAGTGACGATTTGTTTAAGTTTGTGAGCTATTTTATTATGACAAAAAAATGACAATATTATGTCAATAACAGGTTCGTCTGAAATTATTGCACAATAAATTCCTGCGTAACACCAGCGATAGCTCTGCTATGATGTCTGCACGCCCAAAAATAAAACAACATGACGAGGAAAAAATGGGTTCTACCAGAAAAGGAATGCTGAACGTACTGATTGCCGCCGTATTGTGGGGAAGTTCAGGCGCTTGCGCGAAGTACATCATGGAGTAAAGCCGTATGTCGTCACAGTTCCTGACAATGACACGTTTGTTATTCGCTGGGCTGATCCTGGTAATGTTCTCCTTTATGCATGGCGATAAAATATTTTCGATTCTTAAAAACCGCAAAGACGCTCTGAGTCTGCTGATTTTTTCCGTGGTGGGCGCGCTCACCGTTCAGTTGACCTTCCTGCTCACGATTGAAAAATCCAATGCCGCCACCGCGACGGTACTGCAATTTTTATCGCCGACCATTATTGTGGCGTGGTTTGCATTAGCGCGAAGAACACGACCAGGCATTCTGGTCTTAACCGCCATTCTTACATCGCTTATCGGCACTTTTTTACTGGTGACGCACGGCAACCCAACGTCGCTGTCGATCTCTTCAGCCGTGCTGTTCTGGGGTATCGCCTCCGCGTTTGCCGCCGCCTTTTATACTACCTGGCCTTTCAGACTGATCGCCCAATACGGCACGCTGCCAGCGGCAAAAACAGGGAATTGAACGCGCACATACGCAGGGTAGATACCGGGGAAAACAGGCAGATCAGGAACGGCATCAGAAAGTAATGTACTACCGGCAGGTAAAAAAACTCAGCATCCGCGAAACGGCAGACGCGACAGGCTACATTACTTCCCAGGTTTGTCGCATTCAGGCTCTCTATAAAGAAGTGGCTCCTGATTAAAAAACAGCCTTAACGTACAATAATTTTCGATATTTAAACTGACCAAATACAGGTCAGCTTTTGCGCCGCAAGCGGCGGGGCATCAGGCCGTAGCTAATATTTTTACTGCCGGATGAAAGGCCGCAATGCAGCCTTTTAAGGCTTTATCATATAACTTATAAAGTGTAGTAGGAATAAAATATAAGCGTGATAAATTAAATTAACTCTTTAGGTTTGTTTCCGTAATATACAAAATTATCAAAATCCTCATGTCGGTATGTGTCATGACGCTCATAAAAATTATAAACTACAGATAATTTTTGTTCTGTTATAGTGGGTTCACTGTCATGAAGTGTTTTTCTTCCCTGCATGACAAGGAGTGCTCCCTTTCTTGCAAATATTTTTTTATGTTCAGTCCATGTTTCTTTCCTGGCAGGGTGACTTCTGTTAATTTGCATACGTAATGGAGATTCGTTGTTATCTGTCAGAAATAACAGAACAGTTATTCCGTTAGTGTCATAATGTAAACCCAGCGTTCCCCCACCGGGTGGATATGCTTTAATATTTATATCTGATAAAGAATATGGGGAAACTATCGCGTCCGTGCAGGTGATCAAACTAATTAGCGGAGTGATTGCGTGGTAGATTGCATTTAATTCCGGTAAATGTGCCCTGACATCCGGACCTTTAAATATATGATGGTTATAAACCCCACCCAAGTCAGATACAGCATCATTACCTAAACCAGAATGATTAACGTGGTCAACTAATCCCTGGGCTATGATAGTATTAACGCGATCGGTAAGGTTATCACATATTTCAGCCGGGATTAGCTCCTCAACTACAGTGGCTAAGTTATAGAAATAGTTGTGTCTGTGTTTTTGAATATCGAACATTTTATACCCATCCTGTGGATTGTGTTGCGGTGGATACTATTGTTATAGTTTTGTTATGTTAATGTGATTTTTTGTGGTATTGCGATGCGTGCAAATAAACCATTTTTAACAATATTGCAACAAATATATGTGTTAGGATGAAAAATGAGCAAAAGACTTGACTTGTTTGTTGGCTTTTTAGTGACAGTTCTGTGGGGTGCTAATTTTGCTGTCATTGAGCTGGGTTTGAGGGATCTTGATCCCTTTATTTTAACTTTTTTAAGGTTTACATTTTGTGCTTTTCCGTTAGTGTTTTTTATTAAAAAACCAGAAGGCATATCACTGATAAGTATTGCACTGTACGGAGTTTTTTTTGGTGTCGGGTTATGGTGGGTCGTTAATTTTGCTATGTTTAATGGACTGTCTGCTGGACTTTCATCTGTATTCCTTCAGTTTAGTGCATTTTTCACGATCGTTTTAAGTTGCTTTTTCCTCGGCGAGAAAATAAATAAAATACATATTTCAGGAATTGTTACAGCTTTTGTTGGCTTAATTATGATTATTCATTTTTCAGAGGAATCCTCCACAATTAAAGGAGTGTTTTTTGTGATAATTGCAGCCATGTCATGGGCCGTCTGTAACATTATCGTGAAGTTAACTAGGCCTGCCAATATGATTGCGTTTATTGTATGGTCAAGCTTGTTCTCTGCGCCTGCTGTGTTAATAATGACAGTTTATGTCAAGGGATGGGGGGGGTATTGTCAATACCGGACGATATCACGGTGGGTTCTTCTTTCTCTGTTCTGTTTCAGGCATATATAACCACAGTTGTTGGTTATATGATCTGGAATAATCTGATGAAGAAGTATCCGGCAACTGAAGTTGCACCATTATCACTTTTTGTTCCCGTTTCCGGGGTGATTACATCCTATTTATTTTTAGATGAAAGGCTGAGTGTTCAGCAACTTATTTCAGTGATAGTTGTCATCACAGGTATTTTCATTTTCTTGAATTCGGCAAGGATCATTAAGCTCATGAATTCTCGAAGCAACGCTGAGTCTCAAAAATCAACTATACGTTAGTTTCAGAAAAAGCCTGCAATGCGCTGAGGAATCCCCAGTAATGAGTGGGTAAAAAAAGACATGCATAGATCTACTGATTGTGCAACCAATTCAATGAGATCACATCTATGCCTGCATCGGTGGCGGCTACGCTTTATCTGGCTTACGATGAATAGCGTCTACAGGCCGGATATAAGCGCAACACCATACGGCAGGCAAACGTTGCCCGCCGCCCCTGCCAACCTCATTCATCTCGTCTTTTGTTAACAAGATGCATTGTATGCAGGTGAGTAGTATCAATGCAGCCAGTAGACGCCCTCTTCCGGCTGAAAAAACGCGTTATAACGCAGTTGAAACGCGTTAATCTCCTGCATATCGGGCTCCATTTCGCGCAAAAAGCCCAGCGCCAGCCGTACCTGTGTATCAGTGATCGGCGCGGCTAAACGCGATTTTTGCAACAGCCGATGCCACCGCTGCAAATTCTGATCGCCGCCATCAATAATCACGATTTGCCAAATCAATAACACCTGAGCGGCATTTTGCAGATGCAACTCATCAGGGCGATGCAGATACTGTAAAAATTCGCCGCCCGCCGCTTTTCCCATCTGATCAATCATTGATTCTATCGGCACCACATTAATATTCAAACGTTCACTCAGGCGGCGAATCGCACGGCGGGTATCCGACGTCAGCACCCGGAAACCCACAATAAACACCACCACAAACGTGGCCAGAATCAACCAAATCATGCGCACATCCGTTACCAAACAGGATGCCCATCATAACGGGAAATTTACGGCTGTCGACGGTCTACAGGATTTATCGAACCGCAAAACGTGGATACCTGGCCTACGCGAAGCATAAAAAAGCCCGGCGTTAAGCCGGGCAAAACGTTACCAAATGCACACATTTAAGCGATATTGACTTGCTGAATTTTTTTCTCACGGCGGATTTTACGCTCTTCCATCACGGCGACCATCGCCATCAGGCAGATACAGCCGATCGCGGCGGCGTCCAGCGCGGCGAAGGTGCCCGCCCAGCCGGTCAGACCAAAGACAGGCGTGCCGTCGGCAATCATGCCCAGACCCAGCTTGGCAAAGCTATCGCCGATAAGATAAGCGAAGGTTCCCTTGATACCGTCCGCAGCGCCGATGGCTTTTTTCGGTACGAAACCGACTGCCGCCACGCCAATTAACAGCTGCGGCCCAAACACAAGGAAACCGAGCGCGAACAGCGAGGCCAGATAGACATACTGGTTGCTGGCGTGCTGGTAGACGCCGAGGGTGGCGATGATCAACGCCAGCGCCACACAGGCTACCAGCGCACGACGACCGTTCGCCAGGTCAGAGAGCCAGCCCCACAGCAACGTGCCGACCAGCGCGCCCACTTCAAATAAGGTAAAGCCCTGAATCGCTACCTCTTTAGAAAGCTTCAATTCCTGGAAAGCGTAGACGGTTGACCACTGGTCGATACCAATACGTACCACATACAGGAAGATGTTGGAGAAGCACAGCAGCCAGATCACTTTGTTTTTCAACACGTATTCAACAAAGATCTGCCACTTGGTCATTTCGTTTTCTTCGGTCTCTTTATCCTCTTCGCTGATCTCTTCGCCGAACAGTTCTTCAGCTTTACCCAGACCGTAAGATTCCGGGGAGTCGCTGCCAAAACGCAGACCGATAAAGCCAACAATCAGCGCGATAATCGACGGGAAGATAAACATGCCGATGACGTGACCGTCGAACAGGTAGTTGGCGCCGAACAGCGCCACGCCTGCCGCGCCCGCGCCGCCGAGGTTGTGGGAGATATTCCAGAAGCCGAGGAAGGTACCGCGCTTACGGCGCGGAGTCCATTTGGTGATGGTCGAGTAGCTGCACGACCCGCCGGTACTTTGGAAGAAACCGCTCAGGGCATAGAAAGCGATCATCAGAAACAGACTGGTCGACCCCGCGCCCATGCTGGCGCTGAAACCGAGCATACAGATAGCGGAGAGGATCAGCATAAACGGCAGGAACTGCTTGGTATTTTTACCGTCAGCGTAGTAGGAGACCAGCGTTTTCCCCACGCCGTAGGTGATTGAAAAGCCCAGGCCAATCATCCCCAGCTCGGTCATGCTCAACCCGTAGGTAGAGATCATGTCGTTCTGCGCGATGTTAAAGTTTTTGCGGATC
>JGI2924J29684_1077535_pt1 | contig 18400 bp, 15 predicted proteins | sample BenlonsequencITS_FD_29684 | JGI IMG/M metagenome (IMG submission 29684)
CGATCTGGAAGCAGCTAAAACGCTGATCCTGTCTCACCTGCGCTTTGTTGTTCATATTGCTCGTAACTATGCGGGCTATGGCCTGCCGCAGGCGGATTTGATCCAGGAAGGCAACATCGGCCTGATGAAAGCCGTGCGCCGTTTCAACCCGGAAGTAGGCGTGCGTCTGGTCTCCTTCGCCGTACACTGGATTAAAGCAGAAATTCACGAATATGTGCTGCGTAACTGGCGTATCGTTAAAGTCGCAACCACGAAAGCGCAGCGTAAGCTGTTCTTTAATCTGCGTAAAGCCAAGCAGCGTTTGGGCTGGTTTAATCAGGATGAGGTCGAAATGGTGGCGCGCGAACTGGGTGTTTCCAGTAAAGACGTGCGTGAGATGGAGTCGCGTATGGCGGCGCAAGACATGACGTTTGACATGTCTTCGGACGATGAGTCCGACAGCCAGCCAATGGCGCCGGTGCTGTATCTGCAGGATAAATCGTCTAACTTTGCCGACGGCATTGAAGACGATAACTGGGAAGAGCAGGCCGCCAACCGACTGACTGACGCGATGCAGGGGCTCGACGAGCGTAGCCAGGATATTATCCGCGCTCGCTGGCTGGACGAAGACAATAAGTCTACGTTGCAGGAGCTGGCCGATCGTTACGGCGTCTCCGCTGAGCGCGTGCGCCAGCTTGAAAAGAACGCCATGAAAAAGCTTCGCGCCGCGATCGAAGCGTAACTTCCCCTTCGCGACCCGTAAAACCCTGGATGTAAATCCGGGGTTTTTTGTTTTTGTCATCCCCTCCCGCCTGAGTTCGCTCTCCCTGTCATTAAATTGTTATTCAATTGTCAAATTAACTATTCAAAAACTATCAAAATCGGGTATGTTTTAGCAGAGTATGCTGCTAAAGCACGAGCGGTAGGCCAATAATCGAAATAAAGTGCTGAACAATAACATCACAACACACGTAACAACCAGAATAATGGGGATTATCAGGATGAATATGAAGGGTAAAACGTTATTGGCAGGATGTATCGCCCTGTCGTTAAGCCATATGGCATTCGCAGACGACATTAAAGTCGCGGTTGTCGGCGCGATGTCCGGTCCGGTGGCGCAGTATGGCGACCAGGAGTTTACCGGTGCGGAACAGGCAATTGCGGATATCAATGCGAAAGGCGGTATTAAAGGCGATAAACTGGTCGCGGTAAAATATGACGACGCCTGTGACCCGAAGCAGGCGGTTGCAGTGGCGAACAAAGTGGTGAACGACGGCATCAAGTATGTTATCGGTCACTTGTGCTCCTCTTCCACACAGCCGGCGTCTGACATCTACGAAGACGAAGGCATTTTGATGATAACCCCAGCGGCGACCGCGCCGGAGCTGACCGCGCGCGGCTATAACTTGATCCTGCGTACTACCGGTCTGGACTCTGACCAGGGGCCAACGGCGGCAAAGTATATTCTGGAGACGATGAAACCGCAGCGTATCGCCATTATCCACGATAAACAGCAGTACGGCGAGGGGCTGGCGCGCGCGGTGCAGGATGGTCTGAAGAAAGGCGGCGCTAACGTCGTATTCTTTGACGGCATCACCGCCGGAGAAAAAGATTTCTCTACTCTGATGGCACGTCTGAAAAAAGAGAATATCGACTTTGTCTACTACGGCGGTTATCACCCGGAAATGGGACAGATCCTGCGCCAGTCCCGCGCCGCAGGGCTGAAAACCCAGTTTATGGGGCCGGAAGGGGTGGCGAATGTCTCGCTGTCTAACATCGCCGGAGAGTCTGCGGAAGGAATGCTGGTCACCAAACCGAAGAACTACGATCAGGTCCCCGCGAATAAGCCGATTGTGGATGCCATCAAAGCGAAGAAACAAGATCCTAGCGGCGCGTTTGTCTGGACAACCTATGCGGCGTTGCAATCATTGCAGGCGGGTCTGAATCAGTCTGACGATCCGGCGGAAATCGCCAAATACCTGAAAGGCGCCACGGTCGACACCGTAATGGGACCGCTGTCGTGGGATGAGAAAGGCGATCTGAAAGGCTTTGAATTCGGCGTATTTACCTGGCATGCGAACGGGACGGCGACCGACGCCAAATAGTGGTTTGCCGGATGGCGCATTCAGTAGCCGCCATCCAGCTTTTTTAGCGCTTCTCCCAGCCGTCATGCTGGGCAGTAAAGCCTAACGCCTGCATAAACGCCGCCATAACGCCACGGTCTTCAACACCGACATCCGCCATCCACCAGGACGAGACGTTGGGATTATCGCGGATGACTTCTTCTACCAGGTATTGCCCGACGCCGCGACGACGGGTGATTTCACGCACGCGTAAGGAATCCAGCGCGCCCTGCGTTCCGCTCAGCGTCACTCTTACGGCGCCCAACAAACGCTCGTTAAACCGCGCGGCATAAATCCGGTGCGTTTCATCTACGCTTAATGAGGAGGCGGAATATTCCGGCCAGATTTTGCCCAGATCGATCTGATCCTGAGCGCTAAAGTGTTCTAAACGAAGGATAGTCAGCTTCATCGACGGCTTGTCCCGATTTCAAAAGATGCGATCAGTGTACCGAAATAGGCAGGCCAGATGCTTTCTCTTTTTTGTGTCATTTACCAGGTTATTAATTTTTTAACAACGATAACTACAGTTTGAAAGATTAGAAAATGAAAAACAGGCAGCATAATTCCCTGAATGCTAGTGAATTATTCCGCTTAATGTGCCGTTATTTTATGCTGACAAACGTGCTTTTTTTTGTTTATCTATAGCGAAAAGCAGAATATTATCTTTTCTTAATAGACTGAAAAATAGAGATTTTAATCTTATTATGCTTTAAATGCTGCGCTAACTCATTAATGAGTCAGTAAAAAGCGCACCATTTATAAAAAGTACAGTCTGCTTTTTAACCAGCAAAAAAACAAAACATATAACATCACGAATGGGGATACAGGCACATGAAACGGAAAGCGAAAACGATAATCGCAGGGATTGTTGCATTAGCGGTCACGCAGGGGGCAATGGCAGACGATATTAAAGTCGCCGTAGTCGGGGCGATGTCCGGCCCGGTAGCGCAATGGGGCGATATGGAATTTAACGGCGCGCGTCAGGCTATTAAAGATATCAACGCCAAAGGCGGTATTAAGGGCGATAAGCTGGTCGGCGTGGAATACGATGATGCCTGCGATCCGAAACAGGCGGTGGCGGTGGCCAACAAAATCGTTAACGACGGCATTCAGTACGTTATTGGTCACTTATGTTCTTCCTCCACACAGCCAGCGTCGGATATTTACGAAGACGAAGGCATTCTGATGATCTCTCCAGGGGCAACTAACCCGGAACTGACCCAGCGCGGCTATCAGTACATTATGCGTACCGCTGGTCTGGACTCCTCCCAGGGGCCGACGGCCGCGAAATATATCCTGGAAACGGTGAAACCGCAGCGCATCGCTATCATTCACGATAAACAACAATACGGCGAGGGGCTGGCGCGCTCCGTGCAGGATGGCCTGAAACAGGGCAATGCCAATATTGTCTTTTTTGATGGTATTACCGCTGGCGAAAAAGATTTCTCCGCCCTGATTGCCCGCTTGCAAAAAGAGAATATCGACTTTGTCTATTACGGCGGCTACTACCCGGAAATGGGACAGATGCTGCGTCAGGCGCGGGCGAATGGTCTGAAAACGCAATTTATGGGGCCGGAAGGCGTGGGTAACGCGTCGCTGTCCAATATTGCGGGCAGTGCGGCGGAAGGCATGTTGGTGACGATGCCAAAACGCTATGACCAGGACCCGGCGAATAAAGCAATTGTTGAGGCGCTGAAAGCCGACAAGAAAGATCCCAGCGGTCCGTATGTATGGATCACTTATGCCGCCGTGCAGTCACTGGCGACAGCGATGGATCGCAGCGCCAGCCATGTTCCGCTGGATCTGGTGAAAGATCTTAAAGCTAACGGGGCTGATACCGTCATCGGGCCGCTGAAATGGGACGAAAAAGGCGATTTGAAGGGATTTGAGTTTGGCGTCTTCCAGTGGCACGCGGATGGGTCATCCACCCCTGCGAAATAAGCCATAAGACACGTTATCCCTCCGCCCGTGCAAAGCGGGCGGGTAGAAAAAGGTTACCTTATGTCCGAGCAGTTTCTCTATTTCTTGCAGCAGATGTTTAACGGCGTCACGCTGGGAAGCACCTACGCGCTAATTGCTATCGGTTATACGATGGTGTACGGCATTATCGGCATGATCAACTTCGCTCATGGCGAGGTGTACATGATCGGCAGCTACGTCTCTTTTATGATTATCGCCGCGCTAATGATGATGGGAATCGACACCAGTTGGCTACTGGTGGCCGCCGGATTTATCGGCGCGATTATTGTTGCCAGCGCCTACGGCTGGAGTATCGAGCGAGTCGCTTATCGGCCCGTGCGCAATTCCAAGCGTCTGATTGCCCTGATTTCCGCCATCGGGATGTCCATCTTTCTGCAAAACTACGTCAGCCTGACGGAAGGCTCGCGTGACGTGGCGTTGCCCAGCCTGTTTAACGGCCAGTGGATGGTGGGCAGCAGCGAAAACTTTTCCGCGTCCATTACGACCATGCAGGCGGTTATCTGGATAGTCACCTTTCTGGCTATGCTGGCGCTGACCATTTTCATTCGCTACTCCCGAATGGGCCGTGCCTGTCGCGCCTGCGCGGAGGATCTGAAAATGGCAAGTCTGCTCGGCATTAATACTGACCGCGTCATTGCGCTGACGTTTGTTATTGGCGCGGCAATGGCGGCGGTAGCGGGCGTTCTGCTCGGACAATTTTACGGCGTGATTAACCCCTACATCGGCTTTATGGCCGGGATGAAAGCGTTCACCGCGGCGGTGCTGGGCGGTATCGGCAGCATTCCGGGCGCGATGATCGGCGGTCTGATTTTGGGCGTGGCCGAAGCGCTCTCATCTGCGTATTTGAGTACCGAATATAAAGATGTGGTGTCGTTCGCTCTGCTGATTCTGGTACTGCTGGTCATGCCGACCGGTATCCTGGGTCGTCCGGAGGTAGAGAAAGTATGAAACCGATGCATATTGCGATGGCACTGTTCTCTGCCGTGATGTTTTTCGTTCTGGCTGGCGTTTTCATGGGCGTACAGCTTGAACTGGACGGCACTAAACTGGTGGTGGATACCGCCGCCGACATCCGCTGGCAGTGGATCTTTATCGGCACGGCTGTGGTCTTCTTCTTTCAGTTGCTGCGCCCGATGTTCCAGAAAGCACTGAAGAACGTTTCCGGACCGAAATTTATTCTGCCGGCGATCGATGGCTCTACCTTAAAACAAAAGCTGTTTTTGATAGCGCTGCTGATTATCGCCGTGGCGTGGCCGTTTATGGTGTCGCGCGGTAGCGTGGATATCGCCACCCTGACCATGATTTATATCATCCTTGGTCTGGGGTTGAACGTGGTAGTAGGGCTTTCCGGCCTGTTGGTATTGGGCTACGGCGGCTTTTACGCCATCGGCGCCTACACCTTTGCGCTGCTCAACCACTATTACGGTTTAGGCTTCTGGACCTGTCTGCCGCTGGCGGGACTGGTCTCCGCCGCCGCCGGTTTCCTACTCGGCTTCCCGGTACTGCGCCTGCGCGGCGACTATCTGGCGATTGTGACGCTCGGCTTCGGCGAAATCGTCCGTATCCTGTTGCTCAACAACACTGAAATTACCGGCGGCCCGAACGGTATCAGCCAGATCCCCAAACCGACGCTGTTCGGTCTGGAGTTTAGCCGTAGCGCCCGTGAAGGCGGCTGGGATACCTTCAGCAATTTCTTTGGCGTGAAGTACGACCCGTCCGACCGGGTAATCTTCCTTTATCTGGTGGCCTTGCTACTGGTGGTATTGTCGCTGTTTGTCATTAATCGCCTGCTGCGGATGCCGCTGGGGCGTGCGTGGGAGGCGCTGCGTGAAGATGAGATCGCCTGTCGTTCTCTGGGCCTCAGCCCAACGCGCATCAAGCTGACCGCTTTCACTATTAGCGCCGCGTTTGCTGGTTTCGCCGGCACGTTGTTTGCCGCCCGCCAGGGCTTTGTCAGTCCGGAATCCTTCACCTTCGCCGAATCGGCCTTTGTGCTGGCGATTGTGGTGCTGGGTGGGATGGGCTCGCAGTTCGCGGTGATTCTGGCGGCGGTTCTGCTGGTGGTGTCGCGCGAATTGATGCGCGACTTCAACGAATACAGCATGTTGATGCTCGGCGGTTTGATGGTGTTGATGATGATCTGGCGCCCGCAGGGATTGCTGCCGATGACGCGTCCGCAGTTGAAGCTGAAAAGTGGTCAGGCGAAAGGAGAGCAGGCATGAGTCAGCCATTATTAGCGGTTAACGGCCTGATGATGCGCTTTGGCGGTTTGCTGGCGGTCAACAATGTATCGCTGGCATTACGTGAGCGGGAAATTGTGTCGCTGATTGGCCCTAACGGCGCGGGTAAAACGACGGTGTTTAACTGCCTGACCGGTTTTTATAAGCCGACAGGCGGCACGATCACGTTGCGCGAGCGGCATCTGGAAAGGTTGCCGGGCCAGCAGATCGCCCGCATGGGCGTGGTACGCACTTTCCAGCATGTGCGTCTGTTTCGCGAAATGACGGTGATTGAAAACCTGTTGGTGGCGCAGCACCAGCAACTGAAAACGGGCCTCTTTTCCGGCCTGTTGAAAACGCCCGCTTTCCGCCGCGCGCAAAGTGAAGCGCTGGACCGCGCGGCGACCTGGCTTGAGCGTATTGGCCTGCTGGAACATGCCAACCGCCAGGCCAGTAATCTGGCCTACGGCGACCAGCGCCGGCTGGAGATTGCCCGCTGCATGGTGACGCAGCCAGAAATTCTGATGCTCGACGAACCGGCGGCTGGTCTTAACCCGAAAGAGACCAAAGAGCTGGATGAGCTGATTGCCGAACTACGTAATCATCACAACACCACTATCTTGCTGATTGAACACGATATGAAGCTGGTGATGGGCATTTCCGATCGCATTTACGTGGTGAACCAGGGCACGCCGCTGGCGAACGGCACGCCGGAAGAGATCCGCAACAACCCGGACGTCATCCGCGCTTATCTGGGTGAGGCATAAGATGGAAAAAACGATGTTAACGTTTGAAAAAGTCAGCGCCCACTACGGCAAGATTCAGGCGCTGCACGACGTCAGTCTGCACATCAACCAGGGGGAAATCGTTACCCTGATTGGCGCTAACGGCGCGGGGAAAACGACGCTGCTTGGCACCTTGTGCGGCGATCCGCGCGCCTCCAGCGGGCGGGTGGTGTTTGACGGTAAAGACATCACCGACTGGCAGACGGCGAAAATCATGCGTGAAGCGGTGGCGATAGTGCCGGAAGGGCGGCGCGTCTTCTCGCGGATGACGGTAGAAGAGAACCTGGCGATGGGCGGTTTTTTTGCCGAGCGCGATCGGTTTCAGGAGCGCATCAAATGGGTGTACGAACTGTTCCCGCGCCTGCATGAGCGTCGGATTCAACGTGCTGGCACTATGTCCGGCGGCGAACAGCAGATGCTGGCAATCGGTCGTGCGCTGATGAGCCAGCCCAGGTTATTGCTGCTGGATGAACCGTCGCTGGGGCTGGCGCCGATTATTATTCAGCAAATTTTCAACACTATTGAGCAGTTGCGCGAGCAGGGGATGACTATCTTCCTGGTCGAGCAAAACGCCAACCAGGCGCTGAAGCTCGCCGATCGGGGTTACGTGCTGGAAAACGGCCATGTGGTATTAGAGGATACCGGCGCGCGGCTTCTGGCGAACGAAGCGGTGCGCAGCGCCTATCTGGGCGGGTAATCTATAAACCATGCCGGATAGCGGCGTAAACGCCTTATCCGGCCTACAATAGCCTTCGAAGGCCGGATAGGACACGTCAGCGTCGCCATCCGGCGAGGCGTCATCAGAGTCTGACACGGTGCTTATACGTGTTTCAGCTCTCACTTTACTTCCCCCGGCCTTTCACCGCCTTGTCATCTCCCTGACTGCTTACTATCTTTTTTTTGTAATAAAAAAGTTATTTTTCTGTCATTCGAGCATGTCATGTTACCCCCGCGAACATAAAACGCGTGATATCGCGCATCCCGACACAAAAAAGAGAGATAACCAATGATATCGTTACGACATACAGCTTTAGGAGTGGCGCTGAGTCTGGCATTTACGGGTCAGGCGCTGGCCATCACCACTATTCCATTCTGGCACTCAATGGAAGGGGAGCTAGGCAAAGAAGTTGATTCACTGGCGCAACGTTTCAACCAAGCCAACCCGGATTATAAAATCGTTCCGGTGTATAAGGGTAACTATGAACAGAACCTGAGCGCCGGGATCGCGGCATTCCGTAGCGGCAATGCGCCGGCAATATTGCAGGTTTATGAGGTTGGGACGGCGACCATGATGGCCTCGAAAGCCATTAAGCCGGTCTATGAAGTTTTTCAAGACGCCGGTATTAACTTTGACGAGTCCCAGTTTGTACCGACCGTTTCAGGCTACTACACCGATGCCAAAAGCGGGCATCTGCTCTCCCAGCCCTTTAACAGCTCAACCCCGGTGCTGTACTACAACAAAGACGCCTTTAAGAAAGCTGGTTTAGATCCGGAGCAACCGCCGAAAACCTGGCAGGAGCTGGCTGACTATACTGCGAAACTGAGAGCGGCAGGCATGAAATGCGGTTATGCCAGCGGCTGGCAAGGCTGGATCCAACTGGAAAACTTCAGTGCCTGGAACGGTCTGCCCTTCGCCAGTAAAAACAACGGGTTTGACGGTACAGACGCGGTGCTGGAGTTCAATAAGCCAGAGCAAGTGAAACATATCGCGCTGCTGGAAGAGATGAATAAGAAAGGCGATTTTAGCTATGTTGGGCGTAAGGATGAGTCTACCGAAAAGTTTTATAACGGTGACTGCGCGATGACAACCGCGTCCTCCGGTTCGCTCGCCAATATCCGCCAGTATGCCAAATTCAACTATGGCGTGGGCATGATGCCCTACGACGCCGATATCAAGGGCGCGCCGCAAAATGCCATTATCGGCGGAGCCAGCCTGTGGGTAATGCAGGGTAAAGATAAAGAGACCTATAACGGTGTCGCCAAATTCCTCGATTTTCTGGCAAAACCGGAAAATGCCGCTGAATGGCATCAAAAAACCGGCTACCTGCCTATTACCACCGCCGCCTACGAGCTTACCCGCGAGCAGGGTTATTACGATAAAAACCCAGGTGCGGATATCGCCACTCGGCAGATGTTGAATAAGCCGCCGTTATCATTCACCAAAGGTCTGCGTCTGGGCAATATGCCGCAGATCCGTACCATTGTGGACGAAGAGCTGGAGAGCGTCTGGACCGGGAAGAAAACCCCACAACAGGCCCTGGATACCGCCGTTAAGCGGGGCAACCAGTTATTGCGTCGCTTCGAGCAGTCAACGAAATCATAATGTGAAATGCCGGATGGCGGCTGCGCTTTATCCGACCTATAAATTCGCGTAGTCCGGATAAGCAGAGCGCCGCCGGCGCTGTTCAGGAAACACACCTTCATGTCATCGTCACGTCCGGTGTTCCGCTCGCGCTGGTTGCCGTATTTACTGGTTGCCCCGCAGTTGGTTATCACTGTTATTTTCTTTATCTGGCCTGCGGGCGAAGCGTTGTGGTATTCGCTGCAAAGTGTCGATCCGTTTGGTTTTTCCAGTCAATTTGTCGGGCTGGAGAATTTTGTCGCGCTTTTTCACGACAGTTATTATCTCGACGCCTTCTGGACGACGATTAAATTCAGCGCGCTGGTAACGTTTAGCGGCCTGCTGGTCTCGCTGTTTTTCGCCGCCCTGGTGGATTACGTGGTCCGCGGCAGCCGTTTTTACCAGACGCTGATGCTGCTGCCTTATGCCGTCGCGCCCGCCGTCGCTGCTGTATTGTGGATTTTCCTGTTTAACCCGGGGAGGGGATTAATCACCCATTTCCTCGGCGAGTTTGGCTATGACTGGAATCACGCGCAAAACAGCGGTCAGGCGATGTTTCTGGTGGTATTTGCGTCAGTCTGGAAGCAAATTAGTTACAACTTTTTATTCTTTTTTGCCGCGCTGCAATCCATTCCCCGCTCGCTGGTGGAAGCGGCGGCCATTGACGGCGCCGGGCCGATTCGTCGTTTCTTCCGGCTTTCTTTGCCGCTTATCGCGCCGGTCAGTTTCTTCCTGCTGGTGGTCAACCTGGTGTACGCCTTTTTCGACACCTTCCCGGTGATTGACGCCGCAACTGCAGGCGGGCCGGTACAGGCCACCACGACCCTGATTTATAAGATCTACCGCGAAGGGTTTACCGGGCTGGACCTCTCGGCATCCGCCGCGCAGTCGGTGGTGTTGATGTTCCTTGTCATCGTTCTGACGGTGGTGCAGTTCCGCTATGTGGAAAGTAAGGTGCGTTACCAATGATAGAGAATCGTCGCGGGCTGACAATATTCAGCCATACCATGCTGATTCTGGGGATCGCAGTCATTTTGTTTCCGCTGTACGTCGCGTTTATCGCGGCGACGCTGGACGACCGCGCGGTGTTTGAGACGCCGATGACGCTGCTTCCTGGTACGCAGTTACTGGAAAATATTAAAACCATTTGGATCAACGGCGTCGGCGTTAATAGCGCGCCATTCTGGTTGATGATGCTTAACAGTTTCATTATGGCGTTCAGCATTACGGTAGGCAAAATCACGGTGTCTATGCTTTCCGCATTCGCCATCGTCTGGTTTCGTTTTCCCCTGCGTAACCTGTTCTTCTGGATGATTTTTATCACCCTGATGTTGCCGGTTGAAGTGCGTATCTTTCCGACGGTGGAGGTTATCGCCAACCTGAAAATGCTCGACAGCTATGCCGGTCTGACGCTACCGCTGATGGCGTCCGCCACCGCCACCTTCCTGTTTCGTCAGTTCTTCATGACGCTTCCGGATGAACTGGTGGAAGCGGCCCGTATTGACGGCGCGTCGCCGATGCGTTTTTTCCGTGACATCGTGTTACCGCTGTCGAAAACCAACCTGGCGGCGTTATTCGTCATCACCTTTATCTACGGCTGGAACCAGTATCTGTGGCCGCTATTGATTATCACCGACGTGAATCTTGGCACTGCCGTAGCGGGTATCAAAGGGATGATCGCCACCGGCGAAGGCACCACGCAATGGAACCAGGTGATGGCGGCAATGTTGCTCACCCTTATCCCTCCGGTCGTTATCGTTTTAGCCATGCAACGGGCGTTTGTACGTGGTTTAGTGGACAGTGAGAAGTAGGTTGTATCCCTTGATTATTCGTGACGTCGACGCTGAGCCGAAATCGCGTAATCAAGGCGGAGGATGATGGACATAGTGGGCCTATGTCCAAATCCGACAACGCAGAGTACGCGATTTCGGCACGCGTCCCAAAGGGCTGGGGCTATTTTTGCCCAGTGCCGCGTTACTCGCGTCTAATTTGGGCCCACCAAACTTTGTCGCTCGCGCCTTGCCCTGGGCAAAAATGGCCACCAGCGACGTTCATGAATAATCAAGGGATGCAACCTCTATGGCAGGACTGAAATTACAGGCAGTAACCAAAAGCTGGGATGGCAAAACCCAGGTAATTCAACCGCTGACGCTGGACGTGGCGGATGGCGAATTTATCGTGATGGTCGGGCCATCCGGCTGCGGCAAATCAACGTTGTTGCGTATGGTGGCCGGTCTGGAGCGCGTGACCAGCGGCGATATCTGGATTGATCGCAAACGGGTCACCGAGATGGAGCCCAAAGATCGCGGCATCGCGATGGTATTCCAGAACTATGCCCTCTATCCCCATATGAGCGTAGAGGAGAACATGGCGTGGGGGCTGAAAATTCGCGGTATGAGCAAAGCGCATATTGAAGAACGCGTGCGGGAGGCGGCGCGCATTCTGGAGCTGGACGGCCTGCTTAAACGCCGCCCACGCGAGCTTTCCGGCGGTCAACGGCAGCGCGTTGCAATGGGACGTGCGATCGTTCGCGAGCCGGCTGTCTTCTTATTCGACGAACCGCTCTCTAACCTCGACGCCAAGCTGCGCGTGCAGATGCGTCTGGAGTTACAACATCTGCATCGTCGTCTTCGTACCACCTCGCTCTATGTTACTCACGATCAGGTAGAGGCGATGACGCTGGCTCAGCGGGTTATGGTGATGAATAAAGGCGTCGCAGAACAGATTGGCACGCCGGTAGAGGTGTATGAAAAGCCGGCCAGTCGCTTCGTGGCGAGCTTTATCGGCAGCCCGGCGATGAATCTGCTGGACGGCGTTATCAGCGCCTCCGGCGACCGTTTCGAATTGCCAGGCGGTCTGGCGTTGCCTGTCGGCGGGGATTATCGGGGTCATGCCGGACGTAAAATGACGCTGGGTATCCGCCCGGAGCATATTGCGCTAAGCTCGCAGGCGGAAGGCGGCGTGCCGCTAACGGTAGACACGCTGGAGATTCTGGGCGCGGATAATCTGGCGCATGGGCGCTGGGGCGAGCAGAAGCTGGTGGTGCGTCTGGCGCATCAGCAACGCCCGGCGGCGGGCAGCACGCTTTGGCTGTACCTGCCGGAACATCAGCGGCATTTTTTTGATGGCGAAACAGGACAACGTGTATGAGTAACTGGCCTTATCCCCACATTGTCGCCCATCGCGGCGGCGGTAAACTGGCGCCGGAAAACACCCTGGCGGCGATCAACGTGGGCGCGCGCTATGGGCACACCATGATTGAGTTTGACGCTAAGTTGTCGAAAGATGGCGAAATTTTCCTGCTGCATGACGATAACCTGGAGCGCACCAGCAACGGCTGGGGCGTGGCGGGCGAGTTGAACTGGCAGGATTTATTGCGTGTGGACGCTGGCGGTTGGTTTAGCGGCGAATTTAAAGGCGAGCCGCTGCCGTTGCTCTCGCAGGTGGCGGAGCGCTGCCGTCAACACGGCATGATGGCGAATATTGAGATCAAACCGACAACGGGGAGCGGAAGGCTAACAGGACGCGTCGTGGCGTTGGCCGCCCGCGAACTGTGGGCCGATATGACGCCGCCGCTGCTTTCTTCCTTTGAGATAGATGCGTTGGAAGCGGCGCAGGCTGCGGCGCCTGAGCTGCCGCGCGGGTTACTGCTGGATAAATGGCGTGAAGACTGGCGTGAACTGACGACCCGTCTGGGCTGTGTTTCCCTCCATCTCAACCATACATTACTCAATGAGACGCGAGTGCAAGAAATTAAGGCTGCGGGCTTACGGATTTTGGTTTATACCGTCAATCAGCCCCAGCGGGCGGCAGATCTGCTGCGCTGGGGCGTGGATTGTATCTGCACCGATAGCATTGATGATATCGGCCCTCACTTTCAGTTTTAAGGACTGATGGTTTTCAGCGGGATGCCAGGTTGCGGCGTCCCGCTGTTCTGCGGCGACATTGGCTGTGAATGGTTTAGCATTCGGTCCGGATATCCAATGCCTCTGAGCATCCCGCCCTGCGTATTAGGAAGCGTTTGCTGACCGAACATACCGTTGCCCGGCTGTCCCTGCTGAACCCGCTGCGCACTGGAATTCAATTGCGACTGTAGATTTTGCTGCTGGCTGCGCGTCTGCGTTTGCATCTGTTGTTTCAGCATACCTTGCTGCTGAAGCTGCTGCGTTTGCATCTGCGTCTGCATACGCTGCTGGCTTGGGATCTGATAACCCTGCATATTAGGGTTATTCATGGTATTGAGCGGCTGCGCAAAGGCTGTAAATGGCAACAAACTTATAATAAGTAAAAAACGTTTCATTTTCATTTCCCTCCGATGAGGTTTACTTTAAGTGTATCTCAATTTCAGCGTACTAATGTTTTTTTAAGAGTTGTTAGCCGACATTAAAACGTCGGTACTAATCCTTTTATTTGGAGAACAGCAACTATGAAATCAACGTTTATGCGTTGGGTGGCTATCGCTGCTCTGCTGGTCGGGGGGACGTTTAGCGCAGTGGCCCACTCTCCCATCGCGCCGCCAGCCTCCTGGAATGCTGAGGAAGATGTATTTCATCCCGTGCGAGCCACGCAGGGGATGGTGGCGTCAATGGATGCATTGGCGACACAGGTCGGCGTGAATATCTTAAAACAGGGGGGGAATGCCGTGGATGCCGCCGTGGCAGTAGGCTATGCGCTGGCCGTCACGCACCCCCAGGCTGGGGCTCTCGGCGGCGGCGGTTTCATGCTGCTGCGTACTAAAGATGGCAATACCACGGCACTCGATTTTCGTGAAATGGCGCCCACCAGATCCACGCGTGATATGTTCCTTGACAAGCGTGGTAACCCGGACAGTAAAAAATCGCTGACGTCACACCTGGCCGTGGGGACGCCAGGTAACGTAGCAGGTTTTTCACTGGCATTGGAAAAATATGGCACGATGCCGCTGAATAAAGTGCTACGGCCGGCCATTAAACTGGCGCAAGAAGGGTTTATCGTTAACGATGCACTGGCGGACGATCTTAAAAAATATGGCAGCGAAACGCTCCCCCAGCATAAAAACAGTAAAGCGATTTACTGGAAAAACGGCGAACCGCTAAAGAAAGGAGAAAGACTGGTACAACAGAACCTGGCGAAAAGCCTGATCTTGATTGCTGAAAACGGCCCGGATGCTTTCTATAAAGGCGCGATTGCAGACCAGATTGTTGAGGAAATGCGCCAACATGGTGGATTAATCACCAAAGAAGACCTGGCGGCTTACCGTGCGGTAGAGCGTACACCGATCGTAGGGCGTTATCGTGGGTATCAGATTTACTCAATGCCGCCGCCTTCTTCCGGCGGCATTCATATTGTAGAGATCCTTAATATTCTCGAAAATTTCAATATAAAAAAATATGGTTTTGGCAGCGCAGACGCTATGCAAGTTATGGCTGAAGCGGAGAAATATGCCTATGCCGATCGTTCGAAATATCTGGGCGATCCGGATTTTGTCAAAGTACCGTGGCAGGCGTTAACTAATAAAACGTATGCTAAATCTATCGCGGAACAGATAGACATTAATAAAGCGAAACCGTCGAGCGAAATTCGTCCCGGTAAACTGGCGCCATATGAAAGCGATCAAACTACACATTTCTCGGTGGTAGATAAAGACGGCAATGCCGTTGCGGTAACCGTCACGTTGAATTCACTGTTTGGCACCGGAATTGTGGCCGGCAATACCGGTATTTTGTTAAATAATCAAATGGATGACTTCTCCGCTAAACCGGGCGTGGCGAACGTTCATGGTCTACTGAGTGGTGATGCTAATGCGATTGCGCCAGGTAAACGCCCGCTGTCGTCTATGTCGCCCACGATAGTGGTAAAAAACGGTAAAACCTGGTTGGTGACCGGCTCACCTGGCAGCAGTCGGATTATTACGACCGTACTGCAAATGGTGGTCAATACTATTGATTTTGGAATGAATGTCGCGGAAGCGACCAACGCGCCGCGTTTTCATCATCAATGGTTGCCGGATGAACTGCGGGTAGAAAAAGGCTTCAGCCCCGATACGCTAAAGCTGCTGGAGCAGAAGGGGCAGAACGTTGTGCTGAAAGAGGCGATGGGCAGCACCCAAAGTATTATGGTTGGACCGGATGGTGAACTGTACGGTGCATCCGACCCGCGTTCGGTGGATGATTTGACGGCAGGGTATTAAGGTGAGTGGCCCTCTTTGGTGGAAGAGGGCGATTCATGCCTGAAGCCATTTACTCAATTACGGGCCAGATTTATCTGGCGAGATTGAGTCAGACTATGGGGCGTTTGGGGGCTGTTTTTACCTAAATGTACCACTGTGTTTGTAGAATCTGTACAGAACCGTGATACGAAGTTATGTTAAATCGTCCTGATGTTGCTCGCCCATTTCGTTTAGCAATTTATGATCCTGGGCAGATACGCGATAATAATCCTATTAACACTGTTGGTTTTTAAACGTGGCGCCAACGGTATTATTTGCAAAAAAAGCTAGACAAGTGCGAATGAGAATGATTATTATTGCTTTGCGTTCAGGGGACCCTGACGGAAAACCTGAAAGCACGACATTGCTCACATTGCTTCCAGTATTACTTTAGCCAGCCGGGTGCTGGCTTTTTTTTTGCTGTGTCCCGGACGCGCTCGCATGCTGAGGCGTCTGTTATATCGAAAGCGCGAGCAATGGCGGCACAGACAATACAATATGTCGTCTCCTTTCGCTTTGCGCTATGTTGTAGTCCATCAGCTTTAAAAAAGGATACGGCTATGACCTTACATTGCGCATTTATTGGTTTTGGTAAAAGTACCACCCGCTACCATCTTCCTTATGTTCTCAACCGTAAAGAGAGCTGGCATGTGGCGCATATTTTCCGTCGTCACGCTAAACCGGAAGAGCAGGCGCCGCAGTATTCACATATTCACTTCACCAGCGATCTGGATGAGGTGTTGGGCGATCCGCAGGTAAAACTGGTGATCGTCTGTACGCATGCTGACAGCCATTTCGAATACGCCAAACGCGCGCTGGAAGCGGGTAAAAATGTGCTGGTTGAGAAACCTTTCACGCCGACGCTGGCGGAGGCAAAAGTGTTGTTCGAACTGGCGCGAAGCAAAGGACTGACCGTTACGCCGTATCAGAATCGTCGTTTTGATTCCTGCTTTCTCACTGCTAAAAAAGCGATTGAGAGCGGCAAACTGGGTGAAATAGTGGAAGTTGAAAGCCATTTTGACTACTACCGACCCGTGGCGGAAACCAAACCGGGCCTGCCGCAGGATGGCGCATTCTACGGACTTGGCGTCCACACCATGGATCAAATTATTTCGCTATTTGGCCGTCCGGATCATGTCGCGTATGACATTCGTAGCCTGCGTAATAAAGCGAATCCGGATGATACCTTTGAAGCGCAACTGTTTTATGGCGATTTGAAGGCTATTGTTAAAACCAGCCATTTGGTGAAAATTGACTACCCGAAATTTATCGTACACGGGACCAAAGGCTCGTTTGTGAAGTACGGTATCGATCAGCAAGAAACCAGCCTGAAAGCGAACATTATGCCTGGCGAACCGGGCTTTGCGGCAGACGAATCTGTCGGTACGCTGGAGTATGTCAACGACGAAGGCGTGACCGTAAAAGAAGAGGTAAAGCCGGAAACGGGTGACTATGGTCGCGTCTATGATGCCTTGTATGCGACGCTCACTACCGGCGCGCCAAATTACGTCAGGGAATCTGAGGTTCTCACCAATCTGGAGATCCTGGAGCGGGCATTTGAACAGGCCTCTCCCGCCACCATAACCCTTGCAAAATAAGTGTTATCGGCTCCTTTAAACTTATTCATATTTTTTGAACAGAGGGGTCAATTTTCACCCCCTATCATCATTGAAGGATTAGGTTCACACTCAATCCATCAACACGAATTGGGGTAAACATAATGATCTACTTACGCAAAGCAAACGACCGCGGTCATGCGAATCATGGCTGGCTTGACTCCTGGCATACCTTCTCTTTTGCCGATTATTACGATCCGAACTTTATGGGGTTCTCGGCGCTGCGTGTGATTAACGACGATGTGATCGACGCAGGCCAGGGTTTCGGCACGCATCCGCATAAAGACATGGAAATTTTGACCTATGTACTGGAAGGCGCTGTAGAACACCAGGACAGTATGGGCAATAAAGAACAGGTTCCGGCCGGTGAATTCCAGATTATGAGCGCCGGGACCGGCGTTCGCCACTCCGAGTACAACCCGAGCAAAACAGATCGTCTGCGGCTGTACCAGATCTGGATCATTCCGCAAGAAACCGGCATCACGCCGCGCTACGAACAGCGCCGCTTCGACGCCGCACAGGGCAAGCAACTGGTGCTTTCGCCAGATGCTCGCGATGGTTCGCTGAAGGTCCACCAGGATATGGCGCTGTACCGCTGGGCGATGGTGAAAGAGGAGCAGTCGGTATATCTGATTGCCGCTGAGCGCCGCGTCTGGATACAGGTGGTAAAAGGCGACGTAACCATTAACGGCACCAAAGCCACAACCAGCGATGGTCTGGCGATTTGGGATGAGCGGGCGATCTCAATTCATGCTGACAGCGACAGCGAAGTATTGCTGTTTGATCTGCCGCCGGTATAAAAATATACGTCACCCTTCAAGCCGCATCTGTATTGGCTTTATTACTCGGTCCATCTGTAGGTCTCGCCCCTTCGGGGGCGCGGCAAGTTGCGTTCAAACCTGCTCCCGGCAGATTTATCGCTCACTCCGGTCGCGTACTTTATGTACGCTTCCGGGGGAAAGTGGCGTTGCATCGCCGTCTTGATGCAACCCGAATGATTTTGTGTATTTCTCACAATAATGAACTCTTTTTTTCTCTGCGAAGGTTCACGCATGTCCGTGGTAAACTGGAAAAATCTATCCCTTTTATACCTTTCAGGACGATGAAAAAGAAAAGACCCGTACTTCAGGATGTGGCCGACCGTGTCGGCGTGACCAAAATGACGGTCAG
>JGI2924J29684_1077534_pt1 | contig 18393 bp, 15 predicted proteins | sample BenlonsequencITS_FD_29684 | JGI IMG/M metagenome (IMG submission 29684)
CTGCGGAAACCAGGGAGAGAAGCGCTCAAACACGCTATCAAAGCGACGCTATGAGATCAACAAAGTGCTACACAAGAGCGAGACCGAAACTGTCGGAGACAGTTCGGTCTCGTGCGTGCGTGGAGACGATCTCGAAGTGTGGTATTTCCCGTGAAAACTCCCCGAATTAAACGCCGTCGAAGGGTGCTGGGATCAGCTCCAAGAGTGGTTCAAGTACCGCCTTGTTTCTGCTCTATCGACGCTGAAAGACTACCTTCCACGAGGTTTGAGCGCAATCAAGGAGCCAAATATCTGGCCGTATTTGACTGGTAACGGTTCGTCTTAATCACTATCAGTGAGGGCGTCGTCGAGGTCTGGAAGTGTAGACATCACGGTCGGCTCCCGTCGCGGATCTGGCCGCGGTCCCCGACCGTCCACGTCGAAGCGAGTGACCGTCAGTTGCCGGGCAGGAGATCGATGTGGACGACGGCACGGTACTGATCGTCGGTTGCCTCGTCGACGCGTTTCAAAAGCGCCACCGCGTCCGGCATCTGCTCGGGAACGTCGAAGGGATCGTCCGATTCGTCGTTGCGTTGTTTGCAGAGTTTGACGAACTCCCGGAGCGTCTCGTCGGTTCCCGGGGAGACGTAGACGACGTCGACGTCGTCCTCGACGCTCTCGAGCCACCCCTCGACGATGGAACTGGCGGCGCGTCTCGTCGCCCGCTTCCGCTCGATCAGTTTGGCCGCGTCAATCTCGTGGCTCTCCAGCACGTCGTCGAAGACGGCCTGGAGTTCGTCGACGTTCTCCTCGAGGTACGGCGCGTCCGCTTCGACCTGGATCAGCCGGTCGAACGCCTCGAGTTCTCGTCGGCGGACTGCGACGGGGTAGACGAAGTCGTGGGTCTCTTTCGGGAGCTTGTACGAGTGTCCCTCGACGCCCTGTTCGCCGTGGTCTGCCTGACCCAACATCAGATCGAGTATCCCCATAGGTGAAACAGATCGGGTGACTCGAATAAGTGTTCGGACCTACCACCCGTCGCCGAGTGTCGCTTTCGTCCCGCCGTAGCCGCTCGCGGTCGACCACGTTCGTCCACTCGAGACGTGTTCGGCTTCGTACCGGCCGCCACAGGCACCACACCGGTACTGGTCGGGTGCCTTCACCGGTTTCGAGGCGCGGTGGCGCTTCGCTTCCCAGTCACAGTCCACCTCGAGACACCGGAGGCGGTACCGGGGTTCGGCAAACGCCTGGCAGTGGCGGGGGGCGTCGAGTTCGGCTGCCTGTTTGTGAAACCGTTTTCCGTGGCCCGACTCGCCGAACTGCTGGAACTCCCAGGCGTGGACGAGTTCGTGTCGGACGACGGCGGCGAATGCCGGCCAGTCGTACTGCTCGTATGCTCGCCGGCTGAGCACGATCGTCGCCACCTCGCAACTCGCGTTCCACCGACACGCACCTGCCCGCCGCCGTGCCCGCGCGGAGACGGTCCACTCGAGACGCCCGAGGTCGACCGGAAGGTGGTAGTCGCCGTCGCCGTTCGCGACTTCTCGAGCGTGGATTCGTGCACGGGCGACGCTCTCGTCGGCAAGTGTCGGCGCGTCGCCGTCGCTCACGGTCCGTGGATCGAAGACGGCGACCGAAGTTCTTGCGGTCCGACTGGTTCGACGCCGGAGCCCCTTTACCGACGTGGCGTCACGGGTCGCGTATGAGCGAGCCCGAGCCTTCCGTGCCGGAGCCACGGCGACTCGAGGATGGGGAGATCGTCGCGCCGGCCGCGTTAGTGGTGCCGGCCGTAGCCGAACCGCCACTCGAGGAGCGCCGTCCGTGGCTCGAAGATCACGATATCGTCGACGCGATCACCGTTCCGGGCTGTTACACGCCGCTCTACCTGACGGACGAGGGGGTCGCGATTACGACGACCGGGATCGGCAAGAGCGACGCGGCGACGACGGTGACTGCGTTGCTGGCGACGCCCTCGATCGACCTCTCCTCGGCGTACGTCCTCTCGACGGGGATCGCAGGTGCACCGCCGGACCAGGCCGCGCTCGGCTCGGTCGTGGTCGCCGACGCCGTCGTCGACTGGGACCGCAAGCATCGCTGGGGTCGGTCGGACTCGAGCGGCGATTCCGCCATCGATCTGCTCTCGTATCGGCCACGCGAGTACGCCCACCGTCTCGAGGCAGACCTCGTCGAGTCGGCCCTAGACGCTGCACAGGCAGTCTCGCTTCTCGAGAACGACGACGCACGTGCCTACCAGGACCGGTATCCCGACGCAGTCGATGCCGAGACGACCGTTCGAACGGGGACGACCGTCTGTGGCGACGAGTTCTGGCACGGCTCGCGGCATGCACGCGAAGTAGAGTGGCTCTGTGAGCAGTACGGCGTCGCCCCGTACGTCACGACACAGATGGAAGACGCCGCCACGGCGACCGCACTGGCTCGGTTCGGCGTACTCGAGCGGTACCTGTCGGTTCGAGCGGTTGCGAACTACGACCGACCCGCACCGGGTGAGTCCGTCGAGGAGAGTTTCGACGGGACCGGAGAGAGTCTCGAGTTGGCGATCGAAAATGCAGCGATCGTCGGTTCAGCAGTCGTCTCGGTACTTCTCGAGACAGATCCGCTCGGCGTTCGGGCGTAGAAACGTCGGGTGCGTCTACGGCCAGTCGTCTCGGACCCCTTCGGCGTCGTCCCCGTCCTGGCCCGCCTGGGTCGCGACGATCCAGTCGGCCGCATCTGCTGCCTCCTCGAGGTCGAGGTACTCCCAGTCGACTTTTTCGGCGAGTTGTTCGTCCTCGTCGTCGACACCGACGAAGACGTGGCGGTCCGTGTCGAACTGGTCTTTGACGCCTTCGAGACTCTCGCGCTTGCCGCGGGGACCGGAGAAGAAATCTTGGCGGACGCGGTTCTTTCGCGTGAAGTTCGTCACGACGTATGTCGGTTTTTCGGAGACGACGCCGATGTACTCGGTCCATCCTCTGGCGTCCTCGAAGACGCTCTCCGGCGAGGCAAGCTGTTTCAACGCCTCGAGCTCGAACGCTAGAGTCATGTCACTGTCGCCGTTCATACGCGGTCGAACGCGCGCACTGGGGAAAACGGCTTCGGTACGTCCTACCTTGTCGGGTCGTTCGTTCCGCCGTCTGGCGTCGGCTTGCGGACGACGGGTCCGGGTGCTGTCCGAGACACCACTCGTCGGCAGAGCCGTCTCGTCTGGGGGTGGCTCTCGAACAGTGTTCTCTTGTCAACGACCCCACTGTACTCCGCTTACCCTAACGGGTTCGCTCGGTGAGGGGAGCGGGGGACTGTCGGTCCCACGGCCCATGCAAACGGGCTACCCCGTTCGCAAATAGGACTTGTCCGCGGACTCGACCTCTGCTCGGCAGAGTACGGGGTGTCTTCCCGATTCGGTGTCACTGTCTCTTGCCTCGGGGCGTATTGGCTGGCGCCTCTCCCACGTGAGGAGTGCTGCTCGCGTCGGAGAGACACATCTGCCACGTTCTTGGCAGCGTTGTCATCGGCGTGAGTTCTGAGACGGACTGCTGTCCCGCTGTCCTGGCGCGACCGCAGGCGGGCTCGCAGGCCACCCGGCACTGACGGACAGCAAACCGTCTGATACGGTTTACTGTAGGTCATTTCCGGCACAACCGCGACCCGGGCGGCGGTTGCGCCGGTAAATCGGTACAGTAATCCGTATGAGTCGTGCACTTCTGGCACGCAAACAGCTCGCGTGACGGTCGATTGTCCTCGTGGATGAACCCACACGAAACACATCGCTTGACTGTGTTTTCGGGGTCGTCGTATCTACGACCAATCCTTCTGCTTCGGCCTTGGACTCGAGGGGACTCGTACAAACGGGTAAACGCCCATTCCGAGTGCCACGCAGCTACATGACGACGAAAGCGAGGCGTCAAGTTGATACCGAGCGAGTTCGTCGGATAATTTGAACATGTCGTCCGCCCCCTTTGCGGTCGGAGTCGACTCGGTCGTCTTTTTAGAGTCCGCCGATGTGATTCCACACGTCCCCGCGATAGTCGGCGGTATCGGGCTCACGGACGTTCTTGCCTGGGTCTCGATCGGTGCTTTCTTTGCCGCTTTCCTCTTGCACTGGCAGAGCGGACCGGACGCTGCCCGCCGCATCGGAGCCGTCGCATGGCTGCTCTTTGGGGTCTTCTGGCTCACGATGGTGCCGTACTACTACTACGACGTACAGAGCCCGCTACAGACCGTGTTGGCGCTGGCTGCCCTCCCGCTCTGTGCTTACACCGGATACCTCCTTTTTGCCGGTCGCCAGTCGCTACTCTTGCTCACGAAAGCTGTCGGGATCATGGGCCTGATTTACCTGCCTGCCGAGACGATTCCATTCGTCCGAGCGTGGCTGATCGAGACGACCGCCGCCCAGACTCACTACGGGATGGAACTGCTGGGGCACAGCCCCGGGCTCAGCGAGGGGGTAAACGGGTACGAGAGTCGCTTCGACTTCGATCCCAACGAGACAGTCACCGGGCGGACGACCTACATCGTCATGGCCTGTACGGGGCTCGGGAGCATGGCCATCTTCGGTGGCTTGATCGCGTCCGTTACGGCCCCGTTGAAGCGCAAGGCCGCTGCCTTCGCGCTCTCGATCGGCGTCATCTGGGCACTCAATCTCACACGCAACGTCTTCATCGGCCTGGCCTCTCCGTGGGGCTGGTTCCAGCAGGACTGGATCGTCTCGTTCATGACGACCTATCTGGGTGCCGAGGCCGACCGAGTCTCTTACCTCGTCGCACACAACTACGTCTCACAATCGCTGTCGGTCGTCGCGCTGATCGGCATTACCTATCTCGTCGTCAGAATCCTCCCGGAGGTACTCGCACCGCTCGAGGAGGTGCTGTACGTTCTTTCGGGCAACGAGTACGACCTCTTCGAGGCACTCGGCAAAGACGAGTACCGGCCCGACAAACACAATACTGGCACCGCTGCCGACTGATCCGACCGTGACGACCACAGCCGTCGACGTTCCGTTCTCCGTCCTCGAGCGCGCTGGCTACTTCCCCTCGGCTAACGCACTCGTCGTGGCCGACATCCACCTCGGCCGTGCGGTCGCCTCGAGCGTCGACGCGCCGATCGACGACGGCAAAGACGTGCGCGACCGCCTCGCTGGCCTGCTCGAGTGCACCGACGCCGCGACGGTCGTCGTCGCCGGCGACCTGCTCCACTCGTTCGACCGCGTTCCGCGTGGGGTCGAACGTGATCTCGAAGCGCTCGCGTCGACGGTCGACGAGCGAGGGGCCGACCTCGTCGTGACCCCGGGCAACCACGATACGATGCTCGAGGACGTTTTCGACGGCTCGACGGCAGACGAGTACCGACTCGACGACGAGACGGTCGTCTGTCACGGCCACGAACCGCCGGAAACCGACGCCGACAGGTACGTCGTCGGCCACGACCATCCCGCGTTGTCGGTCGACGGCCGGAAACTCCCCTGCGTGCTCTACGGGCCCGACGTTTACAACGGTGCGGACGTACTCGTCCTGCCCGCGTTTACCCGCCTCGCTGGCGGTGCGACGGTCAACGGCATGACTGCTCGAAACTTCCAGTCGCCGTTCGTAACCGACGCCGACGCCTTCTATCCGGCAGTCCAGGACGGCGAAGTCGGGGAGACCCTGTGGTTCCCACCGCTGGGTGAGTGTCGGGAACTGTTGTAGCTACGCGAACGGCACCATGGCGAGAAACAGCGTGACGGTGAATAGACCGTGTACCAGCGCGGGAACGACGAGCGTTCCCGCCTGTTCGTACGTCACGCCGAAGATCACACCCATTACTGTATAGTAGACGGTCGTGTGGACGATCACTGCGGCCGGCGGCTCGAGCAAGAGAATCGGATACAGGTAGAAGAACGCGAAGACGAGGCCGGCGAGTCCGATCGCCCTAACCGGCTCGAACGCCAGCCGCAGTCGCCCCTGAACGACGCCGCGAAAGAGGAACTCCTCGACTGGGCCGACCACCAGCAGGGACAACAGTGCGCCGACGAGCAAGACGGCCACCGACGAGATGCTGTAGCCCGCATACCCCGTGAAGCCGGGTGATATCTCGATGGCGAGTAGCAGCACGTCCGTGCTTGCAAACGACAGCGTCACGGTGCCCAGTCCGGCAGCGAGGGCAGCGGTGGCGAGACGCAACTCGCCCTGGGTAGGCAACCGAACGGAGACGGGGACAGTCGGTCGATACCACACGTATCCGACGCCGACGGCGAGAAAGGAAGCCTGAATCGCAAGTAGGTTGACGCCGACCGTCAGAACGTCGCCGCCGACCGACTGCAACTGCACGGCGAGTAGCGTCACGGTGCTGTTCGTCACTACTGCTGCGATACTCACTATTGCGACGACGATCAGCGCTCGAGTCCGCCCGAATCGATCAGTTCGGGAGTCGATATTGTCGTGGTGTCGGGGAACTTCTCCCATATCCGGGTCGTTGCAACCGACGCCAATAATTGTTATATGGATGATATTTAGGGTGGGTTGTTGACAGGTTCGGAACGACCATTCGACGGCACGCGACGAGACCGGTAGTGACTACGGAGTACACAATCCCCGACGATGCGTACGCGGTTCTCGGCGACGAGACAGCGAGCGACTCGAGTGGAGCCAGCAGGGACCGAGCACCGGTGAGAACGCCGCTGCCCACAGCAACAGGAACAGGAACGATACGGCGAGAGCGCCCTCGAGGATACGGAGTCGACACCTGGTTCGGGTGGAGGGGCTGAAACGGGACACCTCCCGACGTTCGCTTGCGGGACATAATGGTGGCCAGAGTTTATAGCCTCGACTTACGAGGAGAGATCCTCGAGCACGGCCGTTGCCACGTCCCGTCCGCTCTCTATCGCACCCTGGATCGACGACCAGTGTGTGTAGTCGCCGGCCAGATAGATCGCTCCGTTCGGGTCGCGAGCATCGGGCAGACCTTCGTGGACGCCCGGCGGCTGGACGAACTGGGCGAACGGGATGCGGTCGGTGTGAACGCACTCGAACCCGTCGAACGACCGTTCCGGATACCACGACTCGAGCGTTGACCGACTTCGTTCGGCGAGTTCCTCGTCGTCGGCGTCTGGGTCGCCGAGGTAGGTCCCACTGAGCAGAATCCGGTCGCCAGGTGCGTACTCGGGCGCGACCTCGCTGTGGGGGACGATCTGGTTCGGCCCGTCGTCAGTAGCGTTCAACAGGAGTCGCTTTCCGGTCTCGAACTCGGCCCGCGCGGGAAGCGCGTAGTACTGGGTCACACAGCCCCGGCCGTCGGTCGGGATCGCGTCCACACCAGTGAGGTCGCGGGCAGACGGCGGGTCGGTCGCGACGACGACCGCGTCGGCCTCGTAGTCGGCGTCGTCGGCCACCACCGTCACGCCCGCACTCGCACCCGAGACCGACTGGACCTCGACGCCCGTTTGCACCGTTGCTCCCTCCTCGTGAACTCGGTCTGCAAGCTGTGTCGGAATCGCGCCCATTCCCTCGGCCGGGACGGCAGTCGATCCCGCCGCAAGCGTCCGGAACGTGTACTCGAAGATCCGCTTCGAGGTCGACAGCGACCGGTCGAGCGTGATCCCACCGTAGAAGGGCACGACGAAGCTCTCGAGGAAGTCGTCCGAGAACCCCCGGCCTCGCAGATACGATTCGATCGACTCGTCGGGGCCGCGAAACACTTCCTCGAGATCGAGTCGTCGAAGCTCCCACCAGAGGCGTGCAACGCGAAGCTCGTCGGAGAACGAGACGTTCGGATTGAGCACCGTCGCCACCAATGCCCCCGGGTCCCGGAGCGGATCGGAAAGTGTCGAGCGGTGGTTCGGCCGGGCGATCGTCGCTCCCGGCGAGAACCGCCGGAGATCGAGGTCCCCGAAGTCAAGTTCCTGCTGCACTGCAGGATAGCCAGTGAAAAGCACCTGGAACCCGCGGTCGAACCGGAACCCGTCTCGTTCGACCGTGCGAACGCGGCCACCGACAGTCCCGTTTCGCTCGAGAAGCGTCACCTCGAGGCCAGCACCCGCGAGGTGCCGCGTTGCCACGAGTCCAGCGAGTCCACCACCGACGACGATCACGCGCGGAGTCGACTGCATGTCCGGGCATTGGGAGCGAAGATATAAAACCGTAGACCAAACGCCGCAACGCGACGTGGATGCACGTCGTAGACCTATCACTCGGTCGCCACAACCCGGTGCCGAGTGTCCAGTCTCCGAGTCACGAACGTGAACACGGGCACGCCTGTGAGAACCCCGAAGGTGACGCCCAACGCAGAGTCAGCGAGAGAGTCGGCCAAGACACCGACACTGACGCCGTGCCGTCCAGTCGAGACAGTCGTGATCTCGGCCGGGATTGATCAGCGTCGCTCGCCGTACCGGTACAGCAAGAGCGCGAACAGACACCCCAGAACAGGGAACGCAGCGAGTGCGACGAACGTTCCCATAACCGTCGTCACCTCGAGCAAGTAGCCGGCGATAGCTGCTCCGGTCGCGCCGATGCCGAAGACGACGAGATAGGTGTAACCGTACGAGAGTCCCCGATCGCCGGGCGGGCTGTACTCGGCGATCGTCGCCTGGTACATCGGCTGCAGGGAGAAAAGCAGGAAACCGAGTACCACACTGACGAGGACCAGCGTCGTCGTGCCGGCCTGTGCTGCGGGGACGAACAGGACGGCGACGACGGCGAGCGAGCCAAAGATCACCGCGAGCCCGGTTTCGGTCGGGATGCGGTCGGTCAGCTTTCCACCGACGTACTGGCCGGCCATCCCGACCATCAGCAGTCCGGCATAGAGATACGACGCAGGGTCGAACTCCTCTGCCATCGGGCTGTCCGGATCGAACAACTGGAGTTGTGCTGTCACGTCCGGCAGAAAGTCACTCAAGACGTCAGGGAGAAACGTAAGCGTCCCGCGGTAGAACAGTCCGTTCATCATCACGACGAGCATGACGACTGTGAACCCGAGCGTGAACAGCGCCCTGCTGTCGGCGACGAACGCCGAGAGCGAACTTGGACTATCACGGTCGTCTTCGATGCTGCCACCGTCGGTCTCGACCGCGGCGGTCTCGTCGAAGCTTGCAGTGACAGCGTAGGCGATCGCGATCATGGCTGGGGCGACCAGCAAAGCAGTGACGAGTCGCCAGTCGAAAAACAGCAACAACACCGCAGTGAGCAACGGCCCGAACGCGATACCGAAGTTGCCAGCCATCCCGTGGTAGGCGAAGCCGGTACCGCGTTGCTCGACGCCGGTCGAGATCAGCGACAGACCTGCAGGGTGGTACACGCTCGCTGCGATTCCCCAGACACAGAGTGCAAGCGTGATCGTTACGATTCCCTGGGCCGCGCTCAACAGGAGGAACGACCCCCCCATCCCGGCGAGACAGGCCAACACGAGCTCCCGCGAACCGAACCTATCGACGAGAACGCCGGCCGGAAGCGCGCCGATACCGAACAGCCCGTAGCCGACCGCGACGGCAGTCCCGAGTATCGCCGTACTCACGCCGAACTCGGTGATCCAGATCACCATCAGGATCGGAATCGAGAGTTCGTAGGTGTGGACGACCGCGTGCGAGATCATCACGAATCCCGTGATCGACCTGTCGTTGTCGGTCATCTCACCAACCTGCTCCGTACTCATGTGTGATCGACAGACAGGTGGCCTCCCGGATAACGATTGCTAAATTCTGGCCCCTAGATACCTTCTACCGGCAAATGTTGAGGGCAGCGGCCGGTCTCACGATTCGTTCATCCAGACACCCGACTGTGGCTCGTACGGATCGGTCGGAATCTCGACGAGTACCGGGCCAGCAGTCCCGATGGCGTCGCCGACCGTCTCGGCGATTTCGGCCGGCGTCTCGGCTCGTCTCGTCTCGAGTCCCATCCCGCCGGCGACCGACTGGAAGTCGATCGGCGTCTCACTCCAGCCGTACTCGCCGGCGTCCATCCGGTAGCTACGTTCGGCCTCCTCGCTGATGATCGCGTAATCGTCGTTGTCGAGGACGACGACCGTGACGTCCAGTCCCTCGTCCGCGATCGTGTGAAGTTCGTGGACACACATCATGAGACCGCCATCGCCAGTGATCGCAACGATGTCCTGGTCGGGGTTGGCGACGGCCGCACCGATCGCCGACGGGACACCGGTCCCCATCGTCGCCCACGAACCAGGGTTGACGTAGTCGCGTGGCGCGTAAGCCTCGAACGCGACCAACGCCCACAGTCGGAACCCACCTGCGTCGACGGCGACGACACTATCTCGAGGGATCGCCTCTCGAAGCGCTTCGAGGGCACTGACCGATGTCACTGGTGGCTCGTCGACCGCAGCCAACTCCGAGAGTCGGTCTGCGATCGCATTCCGCGTCCGCCGAGCACGTTCGCCCCCATCCCGGTTCGCAATCTCGCGACCGGCGAGCTCGTCCTCGAGCGCCGACAGCGTCCGTCCCGCGTCGGCGACGATCGACACCGTCGGCTCGTAGCCCGTGCCGACATCTGTGGCCTCGAGCGTAACGTGGACGAGGTCGTCGGGAACGTCGATCGACCACCCTTTCGTCGTCACCGCGTCGAAGTCGGTGCCGACGCCCAGCGCCGCGTCTGCCTCGGCGAGACACGTCTTGATAGCCGTCCCACTTCCGCCACAGAGAGTCCCTGCAGACAGTTCGTGATCGTCGGGGAACACGCCCTTTCCCTTGTACGTCGTCACGACGGGAGCCTCGAGCCGCTCTGCAAGCGAACGCAGTTCGTCACTCGCACCCGACGCGCGAACGCCGCCACCCGCGATGACGATCGGTGCTTTGGCGTCCGCGAGCAACGACGCCCCCGCCGAAATCGTCTCCGCAGGGACCCCGCCGCCCGACGTCGGCCCGTCCCGTCCGGGTTCGGCAAGCGAGACGTCCATCGGCAAGAAGTTCTTCGGGATACCGATCCGGACCGGGCCGTTCGGCGGCGTCCGTGCGACATCGATCGCCCGCTCGAGTTCGGCGATCGTGCTCTGGGGCGTCTGTACCGTGATGTTCTCTTTGACGACGTTCTCGTAGGTATCGGGCGGCGTCTCGTGGATGCCGTCGCCGCCACGGAGCTCGGGTTCGGTCTCCACAGCGACGTGTAGTACCGGCGTACAGTCGTTTTTCGCGTTCTTGAGCCCGTTCATCGCGTTCATGTCGCCCGGGCCGGGGATGACGACGGTCGCGGCCATCTCCCCGCTCGTTTCGGCATACCCCCACGCCTGATGGGAGACAGCCGTCTCGTGGCGCGCCATCACAAACTCGACGTCGTTCCGTTCGTCGACAGCCTCGTTCAGCGGCAGCGTCTGCTTGCCAGGGATGCCAAACAACGTGTCGATACCGTTTTCCACCAGCCGGTCGATGACCGCCTCGCTGACTCGCATACCGGCACATCGGGGGACGGGGCCTAAAAGATGCGGACCACGTCGACGGTGACGCGATCTGCATCGACGTGAAAACCCGTTTCAGTAGTATTTCTCGTTCGACAACCCTTATTAGTGAAACCCCTTATTTTACGGTATGGACGATATTTTCGTGGCACGCGTTATGTCGTCATCGATACACACGGTGCAGCGAGACACGCTGGTCGAGGACGCTGCACGAGTGCTGCTCGAAAACGAAATCGGTTCGGCGCTGGTAGTCGACGACGACGGCAAACTCGAGGGTATTCTGACCTCGACCGACTTCGTCGACATCGTTGCCCAGAGCCGTCCCAAGGCGGAAACGACGGTCGAACGCTACATGAGCACGGACATCGTCACGGCGTCGGCCCAGGACAGTATCCGTGACGTCGCAGACCTGATGATCGAACACGGGTTCAAACACGTCCCGATCGTCGACGAAGACGCAGGAGCAATCGGCATCGTCACGACGACCGACCTGGCGTCGTATCTCTCACGACTCCAGTCACCGAGTCCCGACGAGTAACGCCAACCCGTCGCCACCACGCGATCGATCCTCTCCGGATTCCCGGCCTCGTGGCAGTCTCCAGACGACACACTGACCGCCACCGTGCTTACAGCATCAACCGAACTCGTTGCACAGCGCCTGCACAACTTCGGGTCGTTTCTCCCTGTTCACGGTCCGCTCTCTCGCTCGCGTCGTCACCCCAACCGCGCGTCTATCGTGTGCTCGAGGACGAACTGCCCGTCAGTGACCGCTACTCGTGAGGTCCTCGAGTCCGCCCACGACCGTCACACGGCCAATGGCGACGACCGAGCCGACTCACGACGGGCCGCGGAACTCTCTTCACCGTGACGAGCCCCGGATCGCGTGCCTCGAGAGTTGCCACTCCTCGTTGTCACGGAACGAGTGGTCCCTGACAGTCCGTGGTTCTCGTCTCGACACCCGTTAGCAGGAACGCATCGATGCGGCTACGACAGTCCCTGTCTGGCCGTTCTCGCGTCCAGTCTCGTTCTTGCAACCAGCCGGCGTCCGCGTGGACCGACCGCAACTCTCGACCAGAACAATGAATAGTACGAACTGAGAAAGCTAGCTTGGTCTCACGACACTGCGTGCCTCTGACACACCACTGCAGTGAGACCTTCTTTTCCAGACGAACATCGGATATGAGGCCAGCTCCCGACATCGCCCGGAGAGCCACGGTGTGGCACTCCTCGGTTGTCCCGACCGCCGGCAGACTCGGCCGTGCTCTCATGCGGACTGCTGTCCCGATGTCCCGGCGCAACCACAGGAAAACTCGCGGTCGCGCCGGAACTGACTGACAACAAACCCTATCACTCGAGGCCTCGCGTCGTTCGAACGCTACCACTGTCTGACGGTCGACAGACGCACGTCAGTAAAAGGACCGCGGTCTTTATTGGCAACAATCTGGCAGCGACGTGCATGACATCCAAACCGCCAGTCAGCTTCAGAATCGCACAGGCAGTCGCAGAACACGAAGGGACGACCGTCGAGGAACTACATCCGCCCCTCCACGACGCTATCGACACCGAGGCACTCGATGCGATATTTCGAACGGACGACTCGAGTCGGGTCGTCCCTGCGATCGAATTTTCGTACAAGAAGTACGCGATTCAGGTCGATAGCCCAGACGAGATTATCGTCCGAGAGTCTGCATCGCCGGCCGAACCGAGAACGGAAGCAGTGTAACCTGCTGGGCGGACAGAACGGTTCGGCCAGTGCCCCGAGACGGACTCCAGTACGGATTGCCGGTCGTAACCGTCGGCGACCGGCGGTTGCGCCTCGATACCTTCCCGACGCCCAGACCAACGAAACCGCTCGTGAGCCTCCTCGCTGCTTTCGTCCGTCGCCGGTCGCCCGCGCCACGACGTTCATCGTGAGGAGGCCTCGTGTTTCCCGTGCCGGCGATCCAGAGCCACCACTCGAGGGTTCTCGCGGTGATGGCCTGCCTCCGGTTGCCGGGACGAAACGCCTGGTTGACTGTCTCCATCGTCCGTTTCGATCTGATAATAACAGGTTTACTGACTTTTCACCGAAAATTTTATTCCGGGAAACGTGAACGTACCGGGCACCCCTACTCGGAGCCAGAGTCGCCTTGGAAGACGAGCCGACGGATGCGACGATAACGGTTGCCGCCCGGCGAATCGACTGCGAATCGACGAACGAAGCTAACTCACACAACATGACAGACCAACCTCCACGGACGAAGGCGAAATCGCTGTTTCTAGCAGCGATTATGATCGTCTCTGCCGTTGCTATGTCCGCCGCGTTCGCGGGCACGGCAGTGGCAGACGATCCCGGAGAATCGGACATCGAAATTGAGAGCGCAGAGTACGACGACGAGGTCGTAGCTGGCGATGAAGTCGACATCGACGTGACCCTCGAGAACACGGGCGATGAGGAGATTTCCGAGGTCGAGGCCGATGTTGAGTTCGGTGACAGCAATGAGACCATCGACTTCGAGACGGTCGGCGGAGACGAAAACAAGACCGGGAGTGTCTCCTTCGACTCTGTCGAAGAAGGTAGCTACGACCTAGACATCACGGCTACCGTCGATGAGGAGCAAGCAGACACCTACAACGGTGAGATCGAAGTCTCCGAACAGATCGAGGACCCAGAAGACTATATCGAAATTGAGAGCGCAGAGTACGACGACGAGGTCGCAGCTGGCGATGAAGTCGACATCGACGTGACCCTCGAGAACACGGGCGATGAGGAGATTACCGGGGTTGAGGCCGATGTTGAGTTCGGTGACAGCAATGAGACCCTCGAATTCGAGATGGTCGGCGGAAACGAAACCAAGACCGAGAATGTCTCCTTCGACTCTGTCGAAGAAGGTAGCTACGACCTAAACATCACGGCTACCGTCGATGAGGAGCAAGCAGACACCTACAACGGTGAGATCGAAGTCTTCGAACCGACCGATGTCGGGCACGGCCCAGATGCCGGTGGCCCAACGTGGTCCAGCGGCAATGACGTCGAGAACGTCTACATCGGACAAGAACTCACACTCAAGGACGATGAATTCGGGGACAGCGTGTCTTCCGTCATTCTCTACAAAGGACCCGTTGAACTCGACAATCCTGAACTCGTGACGTCGGTGGAAGCTACCGACGGGACCGCTGAATTCGACACGTCAGACCTCGAGACTGGCGAAGGATATCACTTCAGCGCTAATGAGTCGCACTTCGACGAGAAAGAATTCTGGACCGCTGAAGAAGAGCTTAGTGCCGAATTCAACGTCAACACTATCCCACAGGACGAGTCTGCCACCCTCGATATCGATAGCGAGCGTGACTACCAGCACGTCGACGTTATCAGCGAGGATGTCGACGCTGAAGACCTCGAGGAGTACATCGACTACGAAGAGACTGAAGTCGACACCGATGACGACATCCTGACGCTCATAGACGTCGAGAGCGAGGATGACTTCGACATCGAATTCGAGGACTTCGACGCCGACGAGTACGAATTCGAGTTCGAAATCACTGACTCGTTCGCGTGGGACAACGCCACGATCGACGTCGTCGACGACGACTCGTCCGTCGATTTCGCCGAGCAATCTTCCGGTGAAATCGGTGACGTGATCGACATCGAACTCGAACTCACGCACGCTGAAGAAGGCTATATCCAGATCAGCGAGTACGACAAGACGTACTTCCAGGCCAGTGCAATGTTCGAAGCGGAGGACCACAACGTCGACGAGGCGGTTCTCCAGTTCAACGCCAACGCTCCCAACGAAAGCGAGTCGTGGCGTGTCCACCCCGACTACGAAGACGAAATTGACCTCGAAGAACAGTACGCAAACGCAACGGAGATCGACGGCGCACTCGGCGACCACGACTACACGATGTTCGCCGGACTCGGCTTCGACGACGAGAGCGTCGATAGCGCATCGTACGCGACCCCCGTTGTCGAACCCGAAACCGACACGGAGTTCTTCTCCGTCAACGAACGATCGCCGGTCTCCGACGTAACCACCGCGGTCGCACCGATCGACTCGAGTCTCGACGACTACGATGCGTTCAACGAGACGACCGTTACCGAACAGTCGGACGTCGCTGATGGCGACGCACTCCTCGTGACGCTCGAGGACTTCGGCCTCTCCGGTGTTGTCGCCGATGCAAGCGGAGGTGACCAGGTCAGCGACCACCTCGCTGAAGAGCACATCGACATCACCGTCGTCGAACAGGACCCCGGTCCGAACGTCGGTGCGCAGGTCTGGACGATCAACGAAACCGATGCAAGTGACGACGACGATATCGAACAGATAAACGTCAGCGCTGTCTACACCGACCTCGAGCACTACGACGGGGACCTCGTGCTCCAACTCGAGTACGACGAAGACGAGATCGGCGAGGAATTCGACCTGGGTGGGTACGACCTAACCTACGAGATCACCGAGGAAAGCCCGTACGTCGACGACGCAGACGACGAAATCGAGATTGAAACCGAGTTCGATCTCGTCGAGCCAGTCGTCGAGTGGTATCACTCCGCTGAAGAGGTGCCAAACGCCGCGGACGCTGAAGTGAGTGGAACGACCACTACCGCACCCGGTAGTGAGATCCGCACCAACGCCCGTTCGGGCGGGAATTTCACCGAAAGCGCTGACGCCATCGTCGAAGCGGACGGCACCTTCGCTGCGACCTACGACTTCAGCGAGTACGATCCCGGCATCGAGTTCGAACTCGGTGCTTCCCACGAAGACGAAAGTAGCTACGACAGCGACTACGACCTCGAGGACAGTATCGACGCCGTCCTCGTCGACGCCGACGAAGCAGTGATCAACCTCCACGCGACCGCACCCGGCGAAGTCGAAGTCGGTGACGACGCTGCACTCGACGTGACCGTCAGCAACGACGGCGGTGCTGCCGACGACATCACCGTCACCGTCACGACCGACGGTGAGACTGTCAAGAACGAAAGCGTCACGCTCGAGCCTGACGAAGAGTGGAGCGGGAGCTTCGACTTCGACACTGCCGAGAAAGCTGACATCGACTGGGACGTCACTGCCGGCGACCAGTCCGACAGTGGCACCCTGAACGTCGTCGAGAAGAAGCCTGTTGACGAGCCCGAAGACGAGCCCAAAGACGAGCCTGAAGACGACCCAGAAGACGACCCAGAAGACGAACCCGTAGACGACGAGACGCCCGGCTTCGGTGTTGCCGTTGCCGTCGTTGCCCTGCTCGCTGCAGCTATGCTCGCGCTGCGCCGGCAGAACTAACTGACTGAATCCGATTCGTTTCGGAATTTCAGTTCGTCACACTTCGCTTTTCTTTCGGGACACGTTCCATTCGGTAGCTGCAGAACTGCTACTATTACGCCACGACGACTGGCCGATCGAAACCATATAAAGACGTGGCTTGAATCTGCCGGCGCTACGACAGCGAAAGGAGGGGCCAGCGAATCCGGTGGCCGAGAAGGCAACGGGCTGTTGAACACGGGTTCACCGAGATCCGAACCCGTTGTGAGTTGCCCCTTTTCGCTCTTGTCTGCGGGACGGGTTGTGACTCATACGGTTTGCTGTAGTTACTTACCGCCGAGCGCCGACCCCGTTCTGGTGAGTGGCGGTAAACAGTTACAGCAATCCGTATCACAGGGCGGTAGGCCTGGTTTCGACGACGAGTCGCGTGACTCACGGATTTGTGAGTCGCGCAAGAATCATGGACTCGTCGGGATTTGAACCCATTGTGAGACGGTCGCCTCACTCCGTTCGGCGCTGCAACTCACAGGAGTTCAAATCCAGACTTCGGCAACGATTTGCGCCGCTCGCGAGTTTGCTCGCGGCGAAGAATAGTGGACTCGTCGGGATTTGAACCCGAGGCCTCTTCCTTGCGAAGGAAGCGATCTACCACTGATCTACGAGCCCGCACCCGTTTCTAATCCGGCGTTTCTATTTGTAGCTTGTGTTTCGTGGGCAGATCGTGAGGGGCAACCACGCGACGCTCACTTTCGTTTTTGAATTCGTAGGAGCGATCGGCTGGTTTCTATTCGACCTGCAACACTCGAGCGCGTCCTGCGATCAATCCGAGGAGGAAGCCGGTAAAGTGTGCGATCAGTGCGATATGCGGTGCCGCAGTTGCGAGGGTGACTGCAGTTGCGAGACCAACGAACACGAGGATCGTGAACCACCGTGGAATCTCGACGATCGACGCAAAGCTGGCGGCGAGTCGGTTCGAGGCGACGAGATACCCGAGCAATGCGAAGACGGCTCCACTGGCACCAAGGACGCTGCCTGTGGGTGTCACGGAAAGCAGTGGTAGTGTTGCCGCTGCTCCAGTGACGAGGATCTGGGCGATTCCGGCGAGTGCGCCAGCCCCCACGAAAAACAGGTGAAATCGCAGTCGGGTCGTCGCCCGTGCGACGGCCCAGCCGAAGACGATCAGTGCGAGACTGTTCGAGACGAGATGTCCGAGTCCACCGTGGGCGTAGACGCTCGTTACGATCGTCCACGGGTTCGTCGCAAGCGGCGGCGAGAGGACGAACAGCCCAGTCATCACTCCTAGTAGCGACGTGACCTGTTGCAGGACGTAGACGACGAAGAAAACGGCGAGCACCTCGAGGAGGGGACTTCCGGACCCGGGAGTTTCGTCTCCGGTTGCGTTAGCCCCGCGGTCGGGTCTCGAGTTGGGGGTCGCGTCCGACGGTGATCGCGTCCGTGGACGGTTTCGTTTCCCGCTTGACATACACGTACTCAGGTGTCGAGAGCTAAAAGTTTACACGGCCTACGCAGGCTGCCTTGGAGAAAGCGGTGGCCTTCTCTGCTAGGGAGGGAGTACAGCAGCGATGGCTGTGGCTATCGGTTGTAGAAACGGAGAAGTGGGTCGGCGAACGGCGATCGGATCTAGTCCTCGAGGACGATCTCGATCGAAACGTCGTTTGGCACCTGAATGCGCATGAGCTGTCGGAGTGCGCGTTCGTCGGCGTCCAGATCGATCAGGCGCTTGTGGACGCGCATCTCCCAGTGCTCCCACGTCGCGGTGCCCTCGCCGTCAGGCGACTTCCGGGTCGGC
>JGI2924J29684_1077533_pt1 | contig 18369 bp, 17 predicted proteins | sample BenlonsequencITS_FD_29684 | JGI IMG/M metagenome (IMG submission 29684)
ACGCCAGCGGCGTCCGCTCGACGACCTGCCCGTCGTATGTTGGATACTGCTCGACGATCTCGCCGTCCTCGAGATCCCCTTCCTCGATCATCTCCTCTAAGAGCCACCAGGCGACCTCGACGTGGTCGGATTTGACGGTGTAGAACTCCTCGGGGACGCCGAGCTCGACGAACTGCTGGGGATCGGCGTACGTCTTCCCGTAGACGAGCGTGCCGTCGTCGGTGACGTCGTCGAACTCCCGGCGGACGTTACGGGCGGCCCGCTTCAGTCGACGGCGGTGCTGGGCCGCGTCCTTGAAAACGGAGGTACAGAAGTAGACCCGTTCGTGGTCGCCCATCACTTCGAGGATCTCCTCGCGGGAGCCGTCGACGGCGCTCATGTGACCCTCCTTGAGCTCGTATCCCTCCTCTTGCATCCGGCGGTAGTTCCCGTCGGACATCTCGAACTCGTTGACGTTACAGAAGTCGGCGGCACCCTCGTCGAGAAACTCGAGGAACTCCTCCTCGGCGCGGATGCCGGGGATCTCGAAGGCCGGCGTTAGCCCCTCCTCGCGGGCGATGTAGAGAATCTCCTCCCACTCAGTGCCGTGCATGTCGCCCCACAGCTCGTAGGGCGGGTGGAAGCGGATCTCGTCTAAGCCGGCTTCCGAGAGTTTGCGCATGTTCTCGCGACCGCCCGTGATTCCGGTGTAGAGGTGGGTGTGGTGGTCCTCGCCGAACTCCTCCTTGAGCAGTTCGAGGTAGTGACAGGTGCGCTCTAAGGCCTCCTGGGGTTCGCCGCCGGTGATCGAGGTTCCCAGAGCGTCCATCCGGTGGGCCTCCTCGAGGACGTCCGCGTCGTCCTCGACCTGCCGTTCGTTCGCGTAGACGTCGGTGACGTTCTTGCGGTTCTCGCCGAGCGGGCAGTAAAAGCAGTCGCGCTGGTCGCAGTAACCGTAGACGAACAGCACCATCTTGCCGCCTTTCGCGCACTGCTCACAGCCCTTCGATATCATTCGATGGGACGTAACCGGCCAAGCCCCAAAAACTGTGCGGAACGGCCGCGTCCGATCCTGTCCGAGGTTCACACGGGCCGATCAGCGACGATGGCCCGGAGTTTCGTCGCTCCCAGAAGACCGAAATACCGTGGTATCCAACCACGACCCGATGCTGTTGGTCCTGTGTGTCGATCTCGACGACGACCTCGGCCGGAAGACCGAGTTCACGACGCCGGTGATCGGTCGGGACGCCGTCGAGGAGGCAGCCGTCGCGCTGGCGACCACGGACCCCGAGGACTCCGACGTCAACGTCGCCTTCCAGGGTGTCCACATCTACGACGACCTCGCCGCTCGCGGCGAGAGCGTCGAGGTCGCCATCGTCACGGGCAACGAGGACGGCGACGTCGACGCCAACCGCGAGGTCGGCGACGAGGTCGACACCGTCCTCGCGAGCCTCTCGACGGCCGAGGACGTCACCGCCCTGGTCGTCACCGACGGCGCACAGGACGAGTCGGTGATTCCGGTCATCCGCTCGCGGGTCCCCATCGACGGCGTGCGCCGTGTCGTCGTCAGGCAGGCCCAGAACCTCGAATCGATGTACTACACGTTCAAGCAGGTACTGAACGATCCCGAGACCCGCGGCACCGTCCTCATTCCGATCGGGATCCTCCTGTTGATCTACCCGCTCGCGCTGATCGGCACCGTCCTCGAGATGCCCGGCGTCGTGCTAGGCGTGACCTCGACGCTGCTTGGCTTCTACCTGATCTCCCGGGGGCTCGGGCTCGGCGAGCGCCTCGACGAGGCCGTCGAGGGCGCCAGGCGGTCGCTGTACGCCGGCCGAACGACACTGCTTGCGTACGTTGTCGCCGCCGCCCTGCTCGTTCTCGGCGGCGTCAGTGGAGCCAACGAGCTCGAACGGATCCAGGCCGAAGCTGCCGGCGAGGTCGGCGTTCCCGTCATGCTGTCGGCGCTGCTGTACGGCTCGGTCCAGTGGTTCGCCGCCGCCGGCGTCACGACGAGCCTCGGCCAGATCACCGACGAGTACATCGCGGGTCGCCTCGAGTGGCGCTACCTCAACGCACCGTTTTACGTCGTCTCGATCGCGATCGTCCTCTATGCGGTGAGCGCGTACTTCCTGGGTATCGTCGGGCTCACCGTCCTCGCGACCGCGCTGACCGCGGGGACGCTGCTCGGTATCGTGAGCACGCTCACCTTCGCGGTCGCCGAGTCACACTTCTCGGAGGACGATGGCGAGGAGCCACGCCGGACCGAAAGCGCCTGAAGCGGTACGAGCGGCGCTGAACTACTGTTCGCGTTCGACGACGAACTCCGCGAGCTCGCGCAGATACTCCCGTGCCTCCCGGTCGACGGCGTCGACCCGTTCGAGGGCATCGATCGCCCGATCGGCCTCCTCGCGGGCGCGGGCGTTTGCCTCCTCGGGACTGAGATCGGTTACCTGAACCACCGAGGGGCGCTCGAGGGCGGCGTCGTGACCCGTCGGCTTTCCTAGCTCGTCGGGATCGGCGACGGCGTCGAGGACGTCGTCGCGGATCTGGAAGGCGACGCCGACGCGTTCGGCGTACTCGCCGAGCGCCTCCACGGCGAACGGATCCGAGTCGGCCGCGATCGCGCCGAGCTCGGCTGCAGCCCGGAACAGGGCACCGGTCTTTCGCCTGGCGAGGGTCATGTACTCCGCCTCGTTGGTCGGCTGGGAGGCGAGCTCGGTCGCCTCGCCGACGCCGAGCTCGACCATCGCCTCGGCGACGACCTGGGTGGCCTGGGGATCAGCAGAAAAGAGGGCGAACGCCTCCCCGAGCAGTCCGTCGCTGGTGATAATCGCGGGACCGTGACCGAACTCCGCCCAGGCGCTTGTGGTGCCGCGGCGCAGGTCCGAGCGGTCGATAATGTCGTCGATCACCAGCGACGCGTTGTGGACGAGCTCGATCCCGACGCCGAAGTCGACGGCGTCCTCGGGGTCGCCGCCGACGGTCTCGCAGGCAAGCAGCGTCACCATCGGTCGGACGCGCTTGCCCCCCGAGAGCGCGACGTGGCGTACCTCTTCGTTGAGCGTCTCGGGATCGACCCCGTCGACGACGGCGACGAGACGCTCCTCGATCAGCGCCCGTCGGCGCTCCAGCCGTTCCATTACCCGCGCTTAGGAGAGGGCGAAAAAGTAGGTGACGGTTATCGACGGCGCCTCGCGTTCCGCGTTCGGACGTCCCTTGTCGAGCCGGACGGTCGGCTACTGGAACTCTTCGGTAAGTGCGGGGACGACGTCAGAACGACCTTTTTCCACTCGGGTCACTCACTTCGTTCGTGACCTCTCGTGCAAAAATCTCGACCAAAAAGACCGCACTCGCTCCCTCACGGACGCTTCACGTCCGTTCGGTTGTCGCGGTTCTCGTTCACGGGCTCACTTCGAACCGCGCACCGCTCGTGCGAAACAGTTACTGGAACTCTTCGGTAAGTGCGGGGACGACCTCGAAGAGGTCGTCGTGGATCGCGTAGTCGGCGATATCCATGATCGGGGCGTTGGGATCGGTGTTGATCGCGACGATCGTATCCGACCCCTTCATGCCGGCGACGTGCTGGACGGCACCCGAGATGCCGATCGCGATGTAGACGTCGGGCGTGACGACCTTCCCGGACTGGCCGACCTGGCGGTTCTTGGGCAGCCAGCCGTTGTCGACGATCGGACGCGACGAGGAGATCGTCGCGTCGAGTGCGTCCGCGAGCTCTTCGATGAGCTCCAGGTTCTCCTCCTCCTCGATCCCCCGACCGACGGAGACGAGGACGTCGGCCTCGCTGATGTCGACGTCGCCACCGCCGACCTCCTCGAAGCCGGTGACCGTCGAGCGGACGGCGTCCTCGTCGATCTCGGCGTGGAACTCCTCGATCGCGGCGTTACCGGTTCCCTCGGCGCCGGGCCACTCGGCTCCGCGGATCGTGACGACGGCGCTGCCGGTCAGCTCGGTGGTCGTCTCGACCTTGCCGCCGTACATCTCGCGGGTCGCAGTCAGGGTGTCGCCGTCGGTCTCGAGGGCGACCGTGTCGGTGACGATCGGCAGATCCAGCGCGTTCGCGACGGCGGGCGCGTAGTCGAGTCCGTTGACGCTGTTGGGCGCCAGCACGTACTGGGGTGCGAGGTCGTCGTAGAGCTGCGTAAGCGTCTGGGTGTAGACGTCGTGGTTGAACTCCTCGCCGTACTCGACGGTGTGGACGGCGTCGACGCCGTTTCGGTCGAGCTTCTCGGCGAACTCCTCGACGGGGCCGCTGATGACCGCGACGTGGAGCTCGCCGCCGGTCTCGTCGGCCAGCTGACGACCCGCCGTGATGACCTCGTAGCTGACGTCGCGCAGCTCGCCGCGGCGGTGGTCTGCTACGGCCAGTACATCAGTCATGGTGCCACCCCCTTCTCGCGGAGCAGTTCACCGAGCTCCGCGGCGGTCTCCTCGGCGCTGCCCTCCCAGACGGTGGCGTCGCTCTCGCTTTCGGGCTCGTACATCTCCGTTACCGTCACCGCACCCTCGACGGCACCCTCGTCGACGCCGAGGTCGCCGAGCGTCTGGACGTCGAGCTCCTTGCGCTGGGCCTGCCGGATCCCGCGCAGGCTGGCGTAGCGGGGCTCGTTGATCCCCGTCTGGATCGTCAGGGCGGCGGGAAGCTCGATCTCGGTCAGCTCCTCGACCCCACCCTCGAGCTCGCGTCGAACCGAGGCGACGCCGTCCTCGAGATCGTGCTCGAGGTGGTTGACGACGGCGCCCCACTCGAAGCCCAGCTCCTCGGCCAGGGAGACGCCGGTGCCGCCCCAGCTGTCGTCGCCCGACTGGACGCCCGTCAGGACGAGGTCCGGGTCCTCGGCCTCGACGACCGCCCGGAGGATCTCGGTTTTCGCGCCGACGTCGAGCAGGTCGACGTCCGCGAGAGCGTCGTCCCAGACGCGGATCGCCCGGTCGGCGCCCTTCGCGAGCGCCTGGCGGATCGTCTGCTCGCAGTCCTCGGGACCGATCGTCACCGTCACGACCTCGTCGGCGATCCCGTCTTCCTGGAGCTGGACGGCCTCCTCGACGGCGTAGTCGTCCCACTCGTTGAGATCGGCGCCGAGGTACTGGTCGGCGATGGTCGTTCCCTCGATCTCGAACTCGTCTTCGACGGTCGAGACCTCCTTGACCGTTACGAGGATCTTCATCATTTATCGATCGCACGCCCCACCCGTAAACGTTTTCGAAACACCGTGTCACGAAGTTCCAGTTGATTCGGTGTTCGTTCCAAGAACGGGACGCGTGTTCGGCACGCGTTGCGCGTCCTGGTGACGGATCAAGCGGCAGACGGGCCAGTCGGCAGTCTCGAGACGGAAACGGTTTAACGACGCCGCCGGTAGTACGCCGCATGGCAGACTGTCCACTCGCTGATGACTGCCCGAGCTTCTCCGAGCGTATCTCGGGGATGGGCTGTCAACACTACGGCGATCGGGGTGGGAAGGAGTGGTGTAACCACTACAACCAGCCGATCGAGGACCTGAAGACCCAGCCCGTCAAACCCAGCGAGGAGATCGTCATCGACGTCGTCGACATGCACGAGAGCGGCGCCGGCGTCGGACGAACCGAGGACGGATTCATCGTGCTGGTCGACGGCGTCCTCCCGGAAGCGCGCGCCCGCGTCGAGGTGACGCAGGTCCACAGCAACCACGCTCGCGCCGAAAAGCTCGAGCTGCTACCGATGGACGAGGACGACGCCGACGACGACGCCGAGGACGACGCCGACGACGCCGAAGCCGAGGCGGACGCGGCCGACGACGCGTCGACAGACACGACCGACGGATCGAACGCGAGGGCCAAGCGCGAACGGCTCGGAAGCCGCGAGAACTTCTGGGGATCGTAGCGCCTACCGAGTGGACAGCCACCTTGTAGCGCCGTCCAGATCGACCCGCGACCGTGGGAGCTTTCATCCCGCCGACGGCTACTGTTTCGTATGTCGACGCGAGCCCTACCGAGTGCGGCCGGAGGGGATCGCCGTGATCGATGACGTCGCGGCCGTCCTCGAGGAGATCGGTTTCGATCCAGACGACAGCGTGTTAACCTACCGACAGGCGCAGGTGCTCGCGTTGCGCGAACGGGACGTTTCTCAGGCCGACATCGCCGACGCGCTGGGGACCTCCCGCGCGAACGTCTCCTCGATCGAGGCCAGCGCCCGCGAGAACGTCGCGAAAGCGAGAGAGACCGTCGCGTTCGCCGAGGCGCTCCAGGCGCCAGTGCGAGTGCGCGTCCCCGAGGGGACCGACCTCTACGACGTCCCCCAGCTCGTCTACGAGGCCTGCGACGAGGCCGGCGTCAAGGTCGACCACACTGCCCCCGATCTGATGAAGGTCGTCAGCGACGCCGCGGGCAACGCGATCACGGGCCGGCAGGTCGCCGCCCCGCTGACCGTCAGCGTCAGCGCCGAGGGCGTCGTCCGAGTGCGCCACCAGGAGTGACTGCCGGAGTCCGGAGGGCTTTGTACGGGGCGTCCGTCAGTCGCGGTATGGAGCTCGAACTCGACGGAACGACCGCGCTGGTAACGGCGTCCTCGAGCGGCCTCGGGTTCGCGAGCGCCCGGGCGCTGGCCGAGGCGGGAGCGAACGTGACGATCTGTGGCCGCGACGCCGACCGACTCGCAGACGCACGCGAGGAACTCGAGGCGACCGCGGCGGGCGAGGTGCTGGCCCTCGAGGCCGATATCACCGATCCCGATCACGTCTCGCGGCTCGTCGACGAGACCGTCGAGACGTTCGGCGGCCTCGATCACCTCGTGACCTCCGCGGGCGGTCCCCCGAGCACGACCTTCCTCGAGACGAGCGAACAGGACTGGTACCAGGCCTACGACCTGCTAGTGATGAGTGTCGTCTGGACGATCGAGGAGGCCCACCCCCACCTGCTCGACTCCGAACACGGGACGATCACCTGTATCACCTCCCGGACTGTCCGAGAGGCCGCGGACGGCCTCCTGCTGTCGAACTCCGTACGCCGAGGCGTGATCGGGTTGGTCAAGACGGTCTCGCGGGAGTTCGCGCCCGAAATACGCGCCAACGCCGTCCTGCCGGGGACGATCGAGACGCCCCGCATCGAGGAGCTCGTCGAGGCCCGGGTCGACCGCGGCGACTACGCGGACTACGAGTCGGGACTGACTGAGATGGCCAGCGACATCCCGATGGATCGCATCGGCGACCCCGAGGAACTCGGCGAGGTCGTCGCCTTCCTCGCGAGCCCGCGGGCGAGCTTCGTCAACGGCGCCGAGGTGCCGATCGACGGCGGCCTGTTGCGAAGCTAGGTCGGCGGTCGCGTGGCGGTGGTCCACACCGCGATCGCTCGAACGAAGCGTGGCGCGAACGCCTCGAAAGCGCTTCCTCGGTTGCGTTCGCGCTCCGCCGTTTCGACGGTTCACCCCCTCGTAACCCCTATTCTATTTGTTTCATTCTTCCTATAACTTTTCGACCAGTTCTCGCTCAACCAACTGTTTCGAAAGTGTATAAATAGCCGGTAACAATACGGGCACCGTCTCGGCATTCGACTATGCGAGACGACAGCACAACGGCGTCGAGTCTCGGTCGACGAACGCTTCTGCGTCAAGGAACCGTCGCCACGGCGGGGTTGGTCGCGCTCGGCACGAGCGCCAGCGCCGACGAATCTGACGACCCGACCGTCATCACGGAGTGTACGACGATCACCGAACCGGGTGACTACGTCCTCGGCGATGATCTGACGGCGCCCGAGGACGAATCGGGTCTCACCATCCGAGCGAGCAACGTCACGCTCGACGGGCGCGGACACACGATCACTCGACCCGGCGACCGTCCGCTTCCAAATCCTGACCGTCCGAATCCGGAGACGGCCGGTGTAGGGACGGCATCGCCCGGTGCAGGAACGCTCTCGAACGTGACCGTGACGAACGTGACCGTCGAGAACTTCGAAGCGGGAGTTCACTTCGTTCGCGTACGAAACGGTCGGATCAGTACAACGACAACCCGCGAGAACAACGTCGGTCTCTGTCTCGAATCGTCGACTTCGAACGCGGTCGTCGACAACGAGGGGGTTCGAAACGGGTGGCGAGGAATCGCGCTGTTCGAGTCGGACGAGAATACGATCACGGAAAACACCAGCAGCGACGGGAGCCATCCCCTCAGTCGCGGAATCGAACTGCTCCACTCGAACCGGAACGCGATCGAGGAAAACACGTTCGACGACAATCAGATCGGCGTCGAACTCGACAGTTCGGACGACAACGAAATCGAGCGAAACACCGTCCGCGATAACTTCCGGAACATCGTCCTTCGAGAGGACGACGAGAACACGCTCCGTGACAACACCGTTACGGGAGCCGACATGGTCGGCGTCGAGGTGTCAGGAACGGGGAACGAACTCGTCGGCAACGAGGTGCGCGACACGCGAGGATTCGGTTGCAGGATCTCCGGCGCCGAGAACCTGCTCCGGGAGAACGAGGTCACCGACAGCGCCGCGTTCGGGATCACCGTCGAGGGCGAAGAGGGTCGTCTCGAGGCGAACACGGCCTCGGCGAACGAACTGTCCGGAATCCGGGTCAGCGGCCGTGCGTACGCACTCGAGGACAACGTCGCGACCGACAACGGCCAGGCGGGGCTGTTGCTCGACGAGGAATCGGCCGACAACACGGGGGACGGAAACGTCCTCGCTGACAACGAGGACGCGGAGTTCATCGACGAGGGGACGAACAACAGCGTCGGGTACACCACCGAGTAGTCGCTCCGACCTCGGCGAGGACGCCGCGTCGGCGTCGAAAGACTCCTCGAAGGGGCTCGTCGCGCTCGAACCCGGAGTTACACAACCCGGTTCGTCGCCGCCTCGCCCTCGGCGAACCGTTCGACGTTCTCCCGAACGAGGTCCCCGATAGCCCGGTAGTAGTCCTCGGTGAACGCCGCGCAGTGGGGCGTGACGATCACCTCGTCCATCTCCCACAGCGGCGACTCCGCGGGGAGCGGTTCGGTCTCGAAGACGTCCAGCGCCGCACCCGCGAGGCCGTCCGCCTCGAGGGCGTCGATCAGGGCGTCCTCGTCGACCACCGGACCGCGGCCGACGTTGACGAGGTAGGCGTCGTCGGCCATTGCCCCGAAGACGTCGGCGTCGAACAGGTGGCGGGTGGCCTCGGTCAGCGGGAGCGTGACGATCACGAAGTCGGCGTCGGCAACGGCGTCCTCGAGGTCCTCGCTCGCGTAGACCTCCGCGAACCCTTCGACGGGGTCGCCCGAGCGGCGAACGCCCGTGATCCGAACGCCCAGCGAGCCAAGCACCTCGGCGACGCCGCTGCCCAGTGTTCCGGTACCGACGACGCAGGCGGTCGTCCCCGGGAGGGTGAAGCCGTCGTCCCACGCGGGCTGTTCCCAGCGGCGCTCCTGCTGGTTCGCGACGTGCTCGTGGAGCCGTCTGGCGAAGGCAAGGAGGTAGCTCGCGACGGTCTCGCCGACCCACCGGTCGTGGATTCCGGTGCTGTTGGTCAACAGGACGCCGCGTTCTTCGAGGTCGTCGAACGGGAAGCGGTCGACGCCGGCCTGGATCGAGTGGATCCACGCCAGCTCGAGGAAGGCGTCGCGATGTTCGAGGGTGACGACGGCGTCACAGGAGTCGATCTCGTCGTCGCCGATAACGGCGACCTCGACGGGGAGGTCCGAGAGGGAGTCCGCGAGCTCCGACGGCGGAAACACCGATTCAACGGAGTCGTGGACGCCGAGTCGCTCGATGTCGGGTTGCATGGCCGACCGGTACGAACGACTCGAGGATCAAGCTTTGCACGAAGATGTGGGCGGCTCGGAGAAAATCCCTCGTCACAAGGGGCTCGGTGGGGGTAACACTTCGTCACGGCCGCCACGGCCGGGAGTACGCCGGTCGCACGCAAAAACCCCACGCAACGGACTGCCGAACGAGTTCGACGGGTCGGTGGTCGCCGTCTTCCGAGCCCGTTACGACCGCCAGTCCTCGAGCTCGCGCAGCTCCTCGACGACGTCCTCGAGTCCTTCCGGATCGAGGCGCCCACGTTCGGTCGCGACCTCGGTCACGCAGTCCGGCGGGGTTACGTCGAAGGTTGGGTTCGCCACGTCGAGGTCGGCATCGCCGTCGTACACCGCCGAGCGGTCGCCGGACTCGAGGTTCAGCTCCGCGCGGGTCGAGAGCTTGTCCGTGGCCGCGACGACCGTCACCGGGACGTCCTCGCGGACGGCAGCGACCGAAAGCGCTCGTGTCCCGGTCTTGTTCACGACGGCACCGTCGGCCCGGATCGTGTCGGCGCCGACGAGGACGCGGTCGACGTCCTCGGTCGCGAGCAGGTGGGCCGCGGCCGCGTCGGTGTGGAGCGTGACGGGGACGTCCTCGGCCAGCGTCTCGGCGACGGCGACGCCCTCCCGGGCGGGGCGGGATTCGGCGACGAGGACGCGTCTGGGGTCGCCCGCCCGGATCGCCTCGAGGACGGTACCCGACCGGGAAACGGTCATGACGCTGCCCTCGAGGACGTCGGCCGCGGTCGCCGCGGCCTCGGTGTCGGCCTCGAGGGCGCGGTCGATGCCCGCAAGCGCCGCGGCAAGCACCTCGGGGGCGCCGGCCTGTGTCCCGTTGGCTGCGGCCTCGGCGTCGGCCATCGTCCGGTTCACGCGGTTCCGGAGGACGGCCATCGACGGGCGGGCCTCGAGCAGCCGACGGGCGAGTTCTGCGAGCTCGTCCCACTCCTCGTCGGCCTCGGCGCCGTCGGTCGCGCGCTCGGCGACGAGTAGCCCGGCGCGGTCACGAACCACCTCGAGGGCACGGATCGACAGCGCGGCCGCGCCGTGTTCGTCGTCGGCCGCGATCGAGCGTCCCGTCGGCGCGACCCGCTCGTAGGCCGTCCAGAGCTGCGGGACCGTCTCGTAGCCCGAGTCGGGGACCACGATGTCGGTCGGGGGAACCCACTCGGCGGCGTCGTGTTCCTCGCTCAGTTCGACCTCGCGGTCCTCGCAGTCGAAGAGATAGGGGTGGACGACCCACTCCCGATCGAGCTCCGGGTCGGCGAACTCGACGGGTCTGCCCGAACGGACCAGCGAGGCGGCGTCCTCGAGGCTCGTTTCCTCGCGGATCTCCGTTCTGACCTGTTCGTCGGGGTCACCCTCCGCGAAGCCGGAGACGCCGCCCCACCGGCCCGTGTAGGTTCCAACGGCGTCACTGCGGCACAACAGGAGCACGTCACCGTCGTGTCGGAGGAAGGCGGTGACGACGTGGGTACGGTCGCGATCGTTGGTGGTCCCGGTCATACTCGGGTGGACGATCGGCCCCCTGGAGTCGCTTTCGGAGCGCCGCGCTCGACGGGGGCGGTCGAAAGCTCCGGTGACGGTGCGCTTTTGGCGGCGCTTCCCCACCCTCCGGTATGGAACTGACAGCGGTCACGGATCTGCCCGAGGTCCGCCCCGGCGACGACCTCGCCGAACTCGTCACCGATCGGGCCGTCCTCGAACCGGGCGACGTGCTCACCGTCGCGAGCACGGTCGTCTCGAAGGCAGAGGGACGGACGGCGGACCTCGAGGAGTTCCCCGTCAGCGGTCGTGCGAAGGAGCTCGCCGAGCGCATCGGAGCGGCCGCGGGCGAGCAGAAAGATCCCCGGTTCGCCCAGGCCGTCCTCGAGGAGAGCACCGAACTCCTGATCGAGTGTCCGTTCATGCTGACCGAGACGCGGTTCGGACACATCTGTGTCAACGCGGGGATCGATCGCTCGAACGTCCCGGAGCACGATCTCCTCTTGCTCCCGCGCAAACCGGCCGAGAGCGCCGAGCGCATCCGGGCGGGACTCGCGGACCGAGGCCACGAGGACGTCGCCGTGATCGTCACCGACACCTGCGGGCGACCGTTCCGTCACGGCCAGCGCGGCGTCGCGCTCGGCTGGGCCGGGATGTCCGCGAGCCGCGACTGGCGCGGCGAGCCCGACCGCGACGGCCGCGAGCTGGGCGTCACCGTCCAGTCGGTGGTCGACGAGCTGGCAAGCGCCGCGAACCTCGTCACCGGCGAGGGTGCGGGCGGTACCCCCGCGGTCGTCGTCAGCGACTGGGAGTTCGGCGAGCTCGAGGGGAGCGACGAGCTGTTTCGGGACGTCGAGGACGACCTGGTTCGCCAGGCCCTGCGGAACTGGAGGTTCGACCCATGACCGACGAAACAACGACCAACGAGCCGACCAGCGGTATCGAACTCACGCCGGAACACTCGCCCGATCGGATGGGCGAACTCGCCGCGACGGCCGAACGCGAGGGGTTCGACGTCGCGTTCGCGAGCAGCCACTACTTCAACCGCGACCCGTTCGTCGCGCTCTCGCGGATGGCCGAGGCGACCGAGACGATCGAACTGGGGCCGGGAATCGTCAACCCCTACGACACCCACCCGGTAAAGCTTGCAAGCCAGGCCGCGACGATCGACGAGATCAGCGACGGCCGCGGCGTCTTCGGGATCGGCGCGGGCGATCGCTCCGCGCTCTCGAATCTCGGCTACGACCACGAGCGACCGCTCCGGCGCGTCCTCGAATCGTTCGATGTGGCCCGGGATCTCTGGGCCGGCGAGACGATTACCCACGAGGGGACGTTCACCGCACGGGACGCCTCGCTCAACTTCGATCGCCGCGAGCTGCCCGTCTACGTCGGCGCGCAGGGGCCGCACATGCTCCGGATGAGCGCGAAACACGCCGACGGCGTGCTGATCAACGCGGCCCACCCCGACGACCTCGAGTGGGCTGCCGAACGGATCGGGGAGGGGCTCGACGATCGTCCCGAGGAGAGCGAGGCGCAAAGCGCCTCGGGACAGTCGAGCGGGGAGCGAAGCGACCCGCGAGAGAGCGCCTTCGAATCGCTCGCGTTCGCCAGCACCAGCGTCGCCGCCGACGAGGACGTGGCCCGCGAGGCGGCCCGACCGCCCGTGGCCTTCATCGTCGGCGGGGCGGCTGACCCCGTCATCGATCGCCACGACATCGACCGCGAGGCCGCGGCTGCCGTCGGCGACGCCGTCGAGCGCGGCGAGCTGGGCGAGGCGTTCGAGCACGTGACTCCGCGGATGATCGATCGCTTCTGTATCGCCGGCACGACCGATACCGTCGCCGACCGCTTCGCGGACGTCCTCGAGCACGTCGACGGGATCGTGGTCGGCTCGCCACTGGGGCCGGAGATCGAGGACGCGATCGAGCGGGCGAGCGCGGCGCTCGAGGACGTCGCGTAGCCCGAAAACGGAGTGCGGTCAGTTCGAGGTGAAGACGTTGCCGACGGCGCCGAGCGTCAACGCGCCGAAGACGCCCACCGAGAAGACGATCAGCAGCGTTCCTACGAACACGAGCAGGGGGGCGAGTCCGTCGCCCATCGCGACGTCGGTGAAGTACTCGTTCATCTCCTGGACGTTGTCGATGATGACGTTCATCACTACGGCGGCGTTCATAGGTGGGTGTTGTCAGGGGTGGTACTTGGCGGTGCCGATCCGATCGGGGGAGGGCCGAACTTAACCCGTTCCCGATCGTCGGTCGAACCGATGACCGAGGACGAGACGCTGTCGGCGTTTACGGGGTCGACCGAGCACGGAGACAGGAGCGAAGACGGAAGGAGCGTCGACGAGCCGGAACCGGATCGGGGGACAGAGACGGAGGCCGGAACCGGGCTATCGACCTACGCGTGGGGGTCGTACAGCTGTCGGCGCTGCGATCGCGAGGTCGAGCGCGTCTGGCGCGACGACGGCGCGTTCGTCTGTCCGGACTGCAAGTCCTGGTGAAGTACCTCGGGGACAAGCCCCGAGGCACTCTCGCTGTATCTCTGTAGATGTCCCTCGGAGCGGCCGCACGCTCCCGAACATTTATATCTCTGTCGCGGCTTTATAGACCTGCAATGGCGAAAGGTACGGTCGCATTCTTCAACGACACTGGCGGTTACGGATTCATCGAAACCGAGGACGCGGACGAGGACGTGTTCTTCCACATGGAAGACATCGGCGGCCCTGATCTGGAGGAGGGCCAGGAGGTCGAGTTTGAGATCGTGGAAGCCGAGAAGGGTCCGCGAGCGAACGACCTCGAACGGCTCTGAGGCGACACAGCGGGGGTATCGTTCTCTGAGTGTTCGATCCCCGAGTGACAACGCCAACCCGAACGTCGTCGGAAGGACTCGAGCACGAGGAGCGCGACCCTCACCCCGACCGACACAAAACCTATAGTCGCAACTCTCCGAAGACGTACCCATGAGTCACTCGGCCGGGTGTCGTACGGAGCTGGTCCCGACCCATGACTGAGCCGACCCCCTCCTCCACGGCCGACCGCGAGCCGTCCGCACCGGAGTCCCTCTCTCTTTCGACGCTCGAATCGCTCTGTGCGGATATCGAGGCGAACGTCTCCCGGGTTATCGTCGGCCACGACGACGCGATCGAGCACGTGATCACGGCCGTGCTCGGTCGCGGACACGTCCTGCTCGACGACGTCCCCGGCGTCGGCAAGACGATGCTCGCCCGATCGATCGCGCGCTCGGTCGACTGTACGTTCCGTCGCATCCAGTTTACCCCTGACCTGTTGCCGGCCGACGTCACCGGCGTCAACGTATTCAACGAGAAGACCCGCGAGTTCGAGTTCAACGCGGGGCCGGTGTTCGCGAACGTCGTGTTGGGCGACGAGATCAACCGCGCGCCCCCGAAGACCCAGTCGGCCCTGCTCGAGGCGATGGCCGAGGAGCAGGTCACTGTCGACGGCGAGACCCGCGAGCTGCCCGACCCGTTTACCGTGATCGCGACCCAGAACGCCGTCGAACCCAACCAGACCTACGAGCTGCCGTTCGCCGAGATCGACCGGTTCATGAAAAAGCTCAGCCTGGGGTATCCCGACGCCGACGAGGAGACAGAGCTGCTCGGACGCGCGGTCGGCCACCACCCGATCGACTCTCTCGAACCGGTGACCGACCTCGAGACGATCGTTCGCGCCCGCGAGACCGTCGCCAGGATCCGCGTCGAGGAGCCGGTCCGGGCCTACGCGACGCGGCTGGCGCGGTACACCCGCGAGCACGCCCACATCGGCGTCAGTCCGCGGGCGACGATCTCGCTGCTGCGGGCCGCCCAGGCACGGGCCGCCCTCGACGGGCGGGACTACGTCGTTCCGGACGACGTCCAGGCGGAGGCCCCCGTCGTCCTGAGCCACCGGATCAGAACCGAGGGACGCGACCGGGACGGCGAATCGGTCGTCGCACACGCCCTCGAACGCACCAGCGTCGAATGAGACCCACGAGCCGCGGCTGGGGCGTCCTCGCGGTCGTCGCGTTCGGCACCGCGATGAGCTGGCAGTACGGACCGCGGTCGCTCGACGCCGTCGTCATCCCGCTTGCGGTCGTGCTGGTCGCCGGCGCGCTCACGACGATCCGTACCGATCGACCCGAGAGCCGACGGGAACCGGTTCCGGACGGGTTCCCCGGCGAGAGCCGAACCGTCGCCGTCGAGATCGAGAGCGACTCGAGCGCGGCCGCGACCGTCACCGACACGCTCGACGACGGGCTCGCGGCGGCGGACACGACCGTGGAAACGACCCTTGCCGATCCCGCGGCCGAGTACGAACTGACCCTCGAGGACCGGGGCGAGCACCGAATCGGACCGCTCTCGATCGCGGTCCGGGACGTCTTCGGGCTCTGGGAACGGCGCTTCGCGGACGAGGAGACGACGACCGTCGTCGTCTACCCGCGGATCGACGACCTCCACCGAACGGGTGGGCGTGGCCTCGACGTCCTCGCGGATCTCGCGCGCCGGGCGAACCGCGAGGAGTTTACCCACCTCCGGGAGTACCGCCGTGGCGACCCGCTCCGGGACGTCTCCTGGAAGGCCGCCGCCAAACGCCCTGACGACGAGCTCGTCGTCAGGGAGTTCGACGACGACGGAACCGTCGGCGCGGCCACGATCGCGGCCGAGTGTATCCCCGGCCGCGAGGACGAGCTGGCCGTCGCCGTCGCCAGCGTCGCGACCTACCTGCTCGAGTGTGAGGTGCGGGTCGGACTCACCGTCGGCGCCGACCACCACCCCCCGGACGACGGCCGTCGACACCACCGCTCGCTGCTTCGGTCGCTGGCCCGCTTCGAGACTCGCGAGCTCGAGGACGGGGACCGTGCCGAGGCCGACGTCTTGATCCAGTCGGACGCGACCGGGACGCGAGTCGTCGTCGACGACCGCGAGGTCGCGTTCGATCGGCTTCGTGGCGCCGACGAATCGACGGAAGTCGACGGCCGAGGCGTCGAGGACGGCTCGACGGACGACGAGTCCGCGGACGGCTCGTGGGAGGTGGTCGCGTGAGCACCGACGCTCGCGGGCGAACCGTCTCGCTCGATCTAGAGCGGGCGGTCGGAACCGGCCCGTTCCGGCTGCTCGCGCTCGCGTGCGTGGCGGCGCTGATCGGCTCGTACGTCTGGGTGTTGCGCGACGTTACCCAGGTCGTCGGCGGGACCGACGCGTTGCTGGTGCTCGTCGGCTCGATGCTCGTCGCGGCGACGATCCTCGCGCGGGCGATCCGGCCCCGAACCGCGACGGCCGCGGCGGTCGTGCTGGTCGTCCTCGGGTTTACTTACTACCTCGAGGCCAGCGGGGCCGGCGTCGGCACCGCGCTCGGGGCTACCGAGACGATCCTCACCGACACCGCCGCGCTCGCGACCGGGCTCCCGCTGTTGCGGATGGTCGAGGCGGGGCTCTGGACGCTCGGGTTCGCTCCGGGGCCCGCCTTCCTCTCGTGGTATCTGGCTGTTCGCGGCCGGTACGCGCTGAGCGCCGTGCCCGCGGGCCTCGCGTTGCTGTTTCTCGTCCTGACCGGCGACGCCGGAACGACGGTCACCCTGATCGGCACCGTCGGCGCGATCGGTGCCGTCGGCTTCGGCGAGCTCGAGCGCCGCGGCGGCTCGATCGCCCAGGCCGACCTGCTCGCGGTGGTGTTCGCGGCGATCGTCGTCCTCTCGCTGTCGGTCACGATCCTTCCCGGCGAGGACGCTGGACCGACGTTCACCGGCGGCGGAGACGGCACCCTCGAGGGAACGATCGACACCGCGGGCGAGCGGTCCGGAATCAGCGGGCAGGTCGATCTCTCGCCGGAGGTTCGGTTCACCGTCGAGTCCGACGAGCGGTCGTACTGGCGCACCGGGGTCTACGACCGGTTCGCCGGCGACGAGTGGGTTCGGTCGGGTCCGCTCTCGGAGTACGACGGCTCGATCGACGGTCCGCCCGGCGAGGGCGAGACCGTCACCCAGCGGGTGACCGCCGAGACGGAACTGGGCGTGCTACCCGGTGCGGCCCAGCAGGTCGAACTCGAGGGACCGCCGACCAGACACGCCGAAGTCTCGAGTCACGGCCAGCCCCAGCCGGCCGACACGCTCGTCGCGGGCGACGAGTACGCCGTCGAGAGCGTGGTGGTCGATCCCGATCCCGACGAGCTCCGCGCGGCGGGGACCGACGACCCCGAGCACGTGACCGAGGATCACGACTACCTGCAGCTGCCCGAGGACACCTCCGACGAGTTCGAGGCACGCGCCGCCGAGCTGACCGCGGACGCCGATACGCGCTACGACGCCGCCGTCGCGATCGAAGACTACCTCCGCTCGTCGAAGTCGTACTCGCTCGACGTCGAGCAGCCCCCGGGTAACGTCGCCGAGGAGTTCCTCTTCGAGATGGACGAGGGGTACTGTGTCTACTTCGCGACGTCGATGGTCCAGCTGCTTCGCGCCGAGGAGATCCCCGCCCGGTACGCCACTGGCTACACCGAGGGCCAGGAGATCGACGACGGCGAGTACGTCGTCCGCGGACTCGACGCCCACGCCTGGGTCGAGGTCTACTTCCCCGACCACGGCTGGGTTGCGTTCGAGCCGACCCCGGGCGACGCCCGCGAGGACGTCCACAACGACCGCCTCGAGGACGCCCGGGAGGACGGCCACGACGACGTCGACACCGAGGACAGCGAGGACGTCCCGGTCTCGGACGACGAAGCTGAGAACGAGTCCGAGGCCGAATCCGACGACGAGCCCGACGGAACCGACGACGCACCCGACGGAACCGACGACGCACCCGACGGAACCGACGACGGCGAAACCGACGAAACGTCCGACGACGGAACCGACGACGCACCCGACGAAAGCGTCGGTGCCGACGACGGCATCGACCCGAGCGAGCTCGTGACGATCAGCCGCGAGCAACTCGCGCTTGCGCTCGTCGGACTCGTCGGCCTGGCGGCGGCGGTTCGACACACCGGCGCGACCGCGCGGGCCCGCCGGGAGCTTCGGCTCTACTGGCACGGCCGCCGCGGCGAGCCCGACGAGGACGCCCGACGAGCCTACCGTCGGCTCGAGGAGCTGCTGGCCCGCGAGTACCGGCCGCGCCGTCGCGGCGAGGCGAGCCGGCAGTATCTGG
>JGI2924J29684_1077532_pt1 | contig 18323 bp, 17 predicted proteins | sample BenlonsequencITS_FD_29684 | JGI IMG/M metagenome (IMG submission 29684)
CAAGACAGGTGCATCGTTTATACCGTCACCTACGAAGGCCACTTTTCCTTTATCATGTCTCTTCGATTCCTCGATTAGCTTCTCAAGCCAAGCTACTTTGTCTTCCGGCAGCAAGTCAGCGTGAAACTCCGCAATACCTAACTCTTCAGAGACGGATTTTGCTACGGATTCGTGGTCACCGGTTAACATTACGGTTTTAACCCCCAACTTATTCAACGTTTGTACCGCTGCAAAAGCACCGGCTTTAAGTTTATCTGAAATCAATATATATCCTGCATATCTGTCGTTAACTGCAAGGTAAACTGTTGTACCTGTTCTATCTCCAGGCTCATCTATTATTTCTATACCTTCCTCTTCCAGTAATGCAGCCTTACCAACTAATACTGTTTCTCCGCTCAGGTTCACTTGAATTCCTTTGCCGCCTATTTCTTGGTAATCCCGAATTATTGATGAGTCAACGTTCTTTCCATACTTATCACGAATTGATTGGGCGATTGGATGACAGGAGTGAACTTCGGCGGTTGCAGCAATTTCGAGAAGTTCGTTCTCGCTAAAACCATGGGCTGGATTTATTTGCACAACTTCAAATACCCCTTGAGTCAAGGTGCCCGTTTTATCAAAAACCACAGTGCGGACTTTGGTCAATGCTTCCAAAAAATTCGCCCCTTTAACTAAAATTCCTTGCTTTGAAGCACCTCCGATTCCTCCGAAATACCCTAAAGGAATTGAAACTACCAGAGCACAGGGACAAGAAATTACCAAAATAGTTAAAGCACGATACAGCCATTGGTTTAAGGAACCATCAAATATCAACGGAGGTAAGAACGCAATCACTAACGCAACGATTACTACCAAAGGAGTATAATATCTGGCAAAAGTCGTAATGAACTTTTCAGTGTTGGCTTTGCGGGCACCGGCATTTTCAACCAAATCCAAAATCTTTTGTACTGATGAATCGGCAAATTCACGGGTCACACGCACAGTAAGAACACCCGATTGATTGATTGTCCCCGCTAAAACGGTATCTCCTGTTCCAACTCGCCGAGGTACTGATTCTCCTGTCAGAGCTGAAGTATCAAGAAATGAATTGCCATTGAGGACTTCTCCGTCCAGCGGAACCTTTTCACCGGGGCGTATCAAGATGCATTGACCGATTTGCACATCCTCCGGGTCGACTTTGACTACGTCCAACTGGTTAATTATGTTCGCATAATCGGGTCTAATATCCATAAGAGCCTCAATTGATTGGCGAGAACGGTCAACGGCTCTTGCCTGGATATATTCACCAACTGAATAAAACAGCATTACCCCAACGGCTTCTGATAACTGGTGAATCGAAATTGCACCAATGGTTGCTAAAACCATTAGAAAGTTTTCGTCGAAGACCGAACCTCTTAAAATATTTCTAAAGGCCGTCCTCAACACGTCATAACCAACCAATCCATACGCTGACAAAAAAACTGCGTATTCAATAAATTCCCATGAGGTATCATGCCATTGAGAGCTATAAATCAATCCGATAGCCAGCAGAATTCCAGCAACGATAATCCTCATTAGCTTACCACCAACCGTAGACCCTTCGCTTTTCTGGTTGCTGTTCTGGTCTTTTGGGTTTTCCACAGCCACCAACTTTACCCCATGTTCAATATTTTCCATAATTCGTTGGGCTTCTTGGATCATTTCAGGTGGCAGAAGTACAGTTTTCGCCGCATAATTAATCGTCGTTTCTCCAAACCCCGGAGTGGAACTTAATGATCGCTCCATTTTCGCGGAACAACTTGGACAAAATTCACCTTCGATTCGGCATTTAACTCGTCCTGCTAAAGATTTAGCGCTCACGGCCGACTTTTTAGGTTCAGCTAAGACCAGTTTAACACCTGGTTCAATCGTTTCCATAATTCTCTGAGCCTGGTTTGACATAGAAGGAGGTAAATAGACGGTTTTCGTTGCATAGTTAATCGCTGTCTCTCCAATACCGGGGGTAGTACTTAAAGCTCTTTCCATCTTGGCCGAACAATTAGGGCAAAAGTCCCCTTCAATTCGATATTTCAGACGTTCTCCATAGCCTTCCTGATCTTCGAGACATTGTTTCTCTTTATGCTTTAGGTTATTAACAGCTCCAAATTTGTCTTTCTCCACTCTTTTTTCCTCCGGATAAATTTACAATATCTTTATCTACGGATATATTTTCATATGATTACATGTTCATATGTAGAATAACAGCTTACTAACCTTTAATCAATATGAAAACCTATTGTACGTGATAGAAATTTTTTACAAATTGTTCATTCTTGTTTTAATAATGGTGTTCGTTAATATGTTCTAACCCTTGAGAATATAAACCTAAGACATGATCATCATCAAGGGAATAATAAACCATTTTCCCTTCACGACGGAACTTAACCAACTTATTGCTTCTTAGTACACGTAATTGATGGGACGTCGCCGATTGGCTTAAGTTTAAGAGCTCGGCTAAATCACATACACATAGTTCGGTTTTGGCGAGAGCGTCAATTATTCTAACCCGTGTTGGATCTGCTAATGTTTTGAACAATTCCGCTAGATCCTCCGCTTGTTCGCTAAGAATCAATTTGTTGTCAAAGTGATTAATTATCTCAGGATGTATGCAGATAGACTCGCAGACAGGACTGTCATTTTCCTTTCCTCTAAAAGTATTTTCGCTCGCTAACATATTCTTACTAAAGCGATTCTCAGCAACCATAATCACACCTCAAATATCCAACGCATTTGCTATTCTTCCTTATAATTTATACTTGTATTCTCTATCTTGCAACTACAATAAGTTAATTCAATCTTAATATTTTCTTGAACCGAAGCTGATAAAATATGATAAACTTTATTGTATTCTAATTTCAGAGGAAATCGCAAAGATATAGAAAAATAAACACATGAAAAAGGCTAAAAGCGGCCTTGCTGTGGGGCGGCTTTTAACATGGCTAGACCTTAGAGAGAAGCCTTTTCATTCAGAATTAGAGCTAACCCAATGGCTGATAATAACCCCATGCTCGCTCCAAAATAGAAAGGTACGGCGGCACCAAAAAAATCCCATAACAAACCCGCTATCAACGATGCAGGCAACAGCGCTAACCCGACTAGAGTTGCATGTAACCCTATGACTGTTCCTCGCAAATGCGTTGGAGCAATCTCAGCCAACAGTGCCTTTTCGACACCTTCTGTAAAAGCGATATACAAGCCATAAAATGCAAATAACGTCCAAAGGCCGGAGAGTTTCGTAACAAGGGCAAAACCAAGATAGACGAATGCATAAATGAAATAACCTGTTACCAAAATACGCTTACGTCCTATGCGATCGGATAAACTGGCCATAGGATATGATAAAATTCCATAACTTATGTTATAAACTAAGTAAAGTAAAACCACCAAGGGAGCAGATGCGCCAAGCTTATTGGCTCTAAGCAACAGAAATTGATTCGATGAATTCCCAAGGTTAAAGATAAATGCTAGTATCAAGAAAGCTTTGAGTTTTTTATCCAAAGAAGACCAGGCAAAGGACAACTTTTTCTTACCTACATTTATTTCACGAGGTTGACGGACAAAGAAAAGGACGATCACTCCTAGGAGAGCCGGTATCCCCGAAAATAAGAAAATGCGTTTGAAATTTGTAGTATTAGCAAGGAGAAGGAAATAGGCAATTAACACTCCTATGACGGCCCCAAAAGTATCCATTGCTCGATGTAAGCCAAAGGCTTTTCCATAGGACTTCTCCTGGGCTGAATCTGCAATTAGGGAATCACGGGGAGCGGTACGGATGCCCTTACCTAGCCGATCCAAAATTCTTGAAACCAAAACGCCGCTCCAAGTCCCCGCCAAGACCAGGATAATTTTCCCTAAAAAGGAACTGCTGTAGCCTGTAATGGCCAGTTCTTTTTTCTTTTTAGTTTTATCTCCCCAATATCCGGAAAAAACTTTGAGCAGACTCGCAATGCTCTCTGCGATTCCCTCAATGACACCAACTATGGCAGGACTTGCTCCTAAACTCATCGTCAAAAAGATCGGGAGCAGGGGATAGACCATTTCAGAGCTTATATCGGTTAATAAGCTTACGATTCCAAGAACAACAATATTAAACACAGCTTCACCGCCAAAAGTCAATGTCCTGGGAATCTACTTGACTCCCGAAGATAAGGTAAACAATATCCAGAAAACACAAATTAGGACTTTTAAAGTAATACTTATAAATGGTCTTTTCCATGTCTGTGAACTTGGACTTCAGTTGTAAAAACTAACCCTTTGGGTACCATCGCACAAATCTCCTCTATAAGAGGATCGATTTTCTCGGCTACATCCACGATTTCCAAGATCATGGGCAAATCCGAAGATAGCTCTAAGAGGCGAGCAGTATGTAGTACTTTATCCTGCCCATAACCTTCGATTCCGCGGCTGACCGTGACACCTCCGATCCCTTTTCCTTTAAGCCAATGAACCAAATATTGGTACAACGGTTTATTTTTATATCGTTCACTTTCTCCCATATAAACTTTCAATAATTTCGCTTTACCTAACATGATAAGACCATCCCTCCTTTAAAAAATCACATTATCATATTGATACGATATCTGAATTATAAAATTCGAGCCAGTCCAACTCCCAATGCAGCTGCGGCAAATCCAATAATAACTGTTAAAACGGTATAAAGTCCCGCTGTAAGTATACTGCCTCCTTCCAGTAACATAATCGCTTCATAGCTAAACGTTGAAAAGGTTGTGTAAGCTCCCAGAAAGCCCACACCGATGCCTAGACGCCATAAAGAGCTTAATGTTAATCTTTCAATAAATAATATATTCAGAAATCCTAATAAGAAAGCACCCGTTATGTTAATTAGAAAAGTTCCTAATGGAAAACCTTGACCCCATTTGCTAGATACCCACAATCCAAGACCATAGCGTGACAGCGCGCCAAGAGCGCCTCCTAAAGCAATGACAATAATACTCAACAGTTTTGCTCCTTCCTGAAAAAAATAAAAGACTCCTACTGAAAATAGTATCAGTAGGAGCCATCAGCGTTATGCAATAGCGAGCCCCATCGCAAATTAGGTTTCATTGATCACCTAACTCATTTTCTATGATAACTGATAATGTACCTTAAAGCAAGACGAGATAATATTATCGTTTAAGTTACATAAATAAAAACGTTTTTTTACCTTTTAAACAATAAGGTAAAAATGAAACCAGTAGTCTTTTGGGAGTTATCCAAGTTTAGGCAGCAAATCGCTAAAATTCTCAGCAAACTGCATTACAGCTGTTTGCACTTCCTCCAATTTTTCCGGTTTCAGTAAGGCAATCATTTTAGGAATAAACTGCATAATGTCGTCCTGTGTAAATTTGCCTTCTGACAGCTTTTTAAAGTTTTCCAGAAGTAATACTTTGGCTTCCTCAACCTTATCATCTTTTACTCTTTCTAAAATAAAACTTAAAAATTGTTCCTGTCCTTGATTCATATTAACCTCCATTAAGTTTATAACTTTCCATAGTATATCATAAATCGTGAGTATGTTAATCTCTTCATTATGAAGCATCTCAAATTCGGATATTGTTCTGCAATTTGACTCATTACTATTCAAACTTCAAGTTGCTTTGCTTCTAAGTAATTAATAATGTCCAATTTTTTTCTCAATTATCAAAAACGTACTGGCACATTGGATTTTTGTCCTTTCATATAGTGGTTTAGAATGGTAAAGGAGGAATAAAGATGCATAATCATCATGTTGTACGTCACGGTGAAACCCTGCATAAGATTGCCAAGCGTAGAGGAACAAGTGTCCATCACCTTTTACGTTTAAATCCCAAGCTTCGTCGCAATCCGAATCTAATATACCCCGGTGAAAGAATTAGAACTTGGTAATCCGCTAAAGAAGAGTATTTCTATACTTCTTTAGTTAAAATATAGAAATTCAGGACTGCAAATAAGCAGTCCCTGTTTTTTGGGATGTATAGAAAGGATTGCAAAAATTTGATCTTATATAATCTATATCTATAATCCCTGTATCTCGTCATACAAATATTCAACTACTGGTTCAAGGGGATCGACGATATCATCCTCTTTCACTTTATAATTTAACTTCTTCCCAACGAGACTTGAGAGAAATAGAATAATTTTTTGATTCTTATCGTTAATGAACGGGGGGATATCGTGTTCTACAACTTGAATAATATCATTGGAATTGATCGTTAACTTACAAAGTAAGTCTGCAGCATCCCACTTATCTTCATTATAATAGTCCTTAAGAACAAAGGTCATGCCCCCATCCTTTTTGAACATTTCAAAATCCACATAACCTTCCACAGGCATGACTTCTTTCAGCATCTTTTTCAAGTCTTCCAGGTCTATCGTTAACGATTTAAAATAACTGTCTTGAACCTTCTGAATAAAGCTGTTGTCTGTCATGCTAAGTACCCCTTTATCTCCGCCCTTAAGAGCAGTTTACTTCCGATTGCTTTTGTATATTTTATTATTCCATCTATATTAAAAGGATATCCATTAAACTTCTGTCATCTAGTGGATATCCTTAGTATATCTTCATTAGCCAATTGAGCATCTTTACATTTATTAATTGGTCAAGGATTTTGTATACATAGTTTTTATATCATCTTCTGTTGGTTTGACGACACAATTATTCATGTTTTTGGTTTTGCTGGCTCTCGCACTGTATTGAAAAATCTCTTCGCTGCTGATCTCTTCCCTTGGCCCCAATAGTCTATTGAGCAGTTCCTTAAATTCCTCAGTTTCACTGACATTCATGACTTTCAAGATTCTTGTGCTTAAATTCGGCTCTTCCTTTTCCACTAGTTTAAGATATTCTCCTAAAAGCAGTCCGTTGGCTCGTCCATGATCAATATCCTTAAAGTACGTCAGGGGATAGCCCATAGCGTGCACTGCTGTGGTACCGGTTTGGGCAATTACCATCCCAGCTATACAGGAAGCCTGAAGCAATAGCTCCCGCTGTTTTAAATCCAATGGGTTCTTTATCTCTGCTCCCTGGATCATGTCGGGAATACAATTCATGATCAACCTGATGCTCTCGCTGGCTAATGCATCAGATACTGTTGTTGCTTTCACGGATAACATACCTTCAATTGCATGAGACAAGGCGTCAATTGCTGTATTAATGGTTGTCATTAATCCTAAAGATTCAGTGTATTTGGCATCGAGAAAAGCAAAGGTTGGAAAAAGCAAATCCGAAGCAATACTTGTTTTTGTCTGGGCTTTATGATTGGTTAAAATAGAATACGGAGTTACTTCTGACCCTGTTCCTGCTGTTGTAGGCACAAGAGCCATAGGTAAAACCTTATTTTCATATTGACCTGAAAATAAATTCTCTTGCCCAATATCCTGAGCTGCTAAGAGGGCTATCGCTTTGCCTGCATCCATAGGAGAACCCCCGCCTATGGCAATAATAAAATCGGCAGACGTTCCTTTAGCCATTGAGGCACCCTCATAAACACAGTCAATCGTTGGATTGCTCATAACCTTGTCGAAAACCTCATATTGGATACCTATGGATTCTAAAGCTATTTTTACGTCGTTTTCGGAACCGTTCATTTTTGATGATTTCGCCCCGGTTACAATTAAAGCTTTCCTTCCCAGGGTGGTCAATAGTTCACAATTTTTAATGATACAGTCCTCTCCCATGATGACTTTTGTTGGCATATAAAACTTACTTAACATAGTTCCTCCTCTTCAGCATCTGACCATCCATCTAATGATAGACCGAATTGCATTGTTCTCTTGTTGGAAATTCTAATACGACAATGTCGGATTGTTATCATTATAACTCTCTTGTCTTCAAATTTTAACATGGCTGGTATTAAAATCAGACTGCCAGTTCCCAACTGACAGTCCAACAGAGATTATCTTAACCCCCAAAGCGACTAAGATAAGAATTGCAATAGAAATTATCCCAGTGCCGATTGGCACAAAAATTCCCACACCATTGGTATGGGAATAAACAATATATTAAGAGAGATGAGTTGATTAATACGTTTTCAGACTTTCAGAAATCTCTCGTAATAAAGTAAAAGAGTGCTCGATACTTGCAGTTCCATCTGCGTTAATTAAACAGCAACGGGAAGGAGCTAACCAGGATCGCTCATAGATTAAATCATCATCCAATCCATGTTGATTGAGAAACTTCCATAATGTGAGCAGACGGTTTCGAAGGGTTTCCGCGGTCTCAGAATTTAATTCGCCAGTCAATGTGGGAACGATTCCCCAGGATATGATTCCGCCTCCGTGTAAAAACTCCTTAACCTCATCGATATATCTCACTAGGATGTGTCCCCAACTGAAGGCATCTACTGACAATATATCGAGGTTAGCATTTAATAGAAAGGCCCAATCTGGATTACCACAGAGATGAACTCCTTTGGGACCAGGTATTTTAGAGAAGAATGACCTATATTCAGCAGAGGCCATTTCGTAAGTATAAGCACTTAGAGAATTGAATATCATTTCAAGTCCGGGTTCATCCAACCAAACAAATGGATTTGGATGAACTTGTTTTAATTGGTTATATTGCCACATTATCTTGCGCTGTAAAAAATCATATAAAATTTCTCGTACAAAATCATTGTAAATCATAGGCTTACGTTCTTCGTCACAGATTTTGAGTCCAAAGCTTATAGGACCGACAGTCTGCCCGTGTATCATTGGATATGCTGATAAATCTTCCTCCAAAAATCCATGAAAGGCAGCCGAAGATTCTTCATCCAACGCAAAATATTCCGGGGAGACACTTTTCTCAAGATATTCGTCAATTTCACTGGCAAATCTTTGATGAGAAAAAGTAATACGCTTTTGAGCTTCATCAACAATCATTCCTGGAAAATGTTCGGCAAATTGAGCGTACATGTCTTCTCTAAATCGAAAATGAGGTAATTGAGGCCAAAATGGAATATCCAAGCTAAGAGTTAACTTTTGAGCATCTTTTAGATTTATATGAGGTAAAATACCCATAGCTGTCGTCATGGCTTGACCTATAAGCATCAAACAACACCCTCCACTTTTTTAAATTTTCTGTCTTTTATTATAGTTAATATTCATATCCTTGAGCGTGAGCAAAATCACGCTTTGATTTCTTTCTTAAGATAATACTCTGCCTTAATTCTCTATACGATGTGAGGTTTCAATAAACCTCCCCTACTTGCACTTTGTTAAGATGTAGGGGCTTTCGGCAAGTACAAATTTAGAACTAGTTTTCTTTAACATTTTAGGAGCGGCGATTCATCTCGCAAACTAAAGAGGCTGGGAGTCTTCTCGCCGCAAAAAGATGAATTAAATTAGCGACAAAGAAAATGCATGGATTTTATGGTCCATGCATTTTTCCATAGTTACGTCATATAAACATTCGGCTAATACTTCAGCGCAAAGGATATGGATTATAAGCTTAATAATTTTCTTTTCTAACTTCGAAGTAGCTTTGTGGATGTGCGCAGACAGGACAAACCTCAGGTGCTTTTTTACCCATGACAAGATGTCCGCAGTTACGGCATTCCCACATTGTTTCATCTGCCTTTTCAAACACCTTTTTCATTTCTACATTGTTAAGGAGAGCCCGATATCTTTCCTCGTGAGATTTCTCAATCTTAGCAACCATTCTAAACTGTGCAGCAAGAGCAGTAAAACCCTCTTCCTCTGCATCCTTAGCAAAACCTTCATACATATTAGTCCATTCATAGTTTTCGCCTTCGGCAGCATGAAGTAAATTAGCAGCAGTGTCTTCCAACTGGCCTAAAGCCTTAAACCAAAGTTTGGCATGTTCCTTTTCATTATTAGCAGTTGCTTCAAAGATCGCTGCAATCTGCTCATAACCTTCTTTTCTGGCAACAGAGGCAAAGTAGGTATATTTATTTCTTGCCTGTGATTCTCCAGCAAATGCATCTTGTAAATTCTTCTCAGTCTTTGTACCTTTTAGTTCTTTCGCCATTGCTATTCCTCCCATTAATCACAAACTTACTTTCCATCGGCATGGATGTTAGAAAACTCTCTAACCCTATGAAATTGCCTCCTTTCATAACTATTATCAAATTCAACGTGAACGCAAAATTTCCCTTCATAATTAGACACTAAGATTACAATAATTTTAATTCTGACCTTTCCATTATTTTTACAAATGAACTACAATGAGTTCCAATGAGTTGCATCGTATCGAGCGTTCAGACAATAGATTTATAAATTTTATCAAAACTTAAATACTTTATCCTTCCTATGAACCAGAAGTCATTACTAAAAAAACCGGAAGCACTTAAATGCCTCCGGTAAGTTAATTGTTCTATTTTCTGGCTAAACGGGGAAAGAGGATGTTGTTTTCGAGATGAATATGCTGAAAAATATCGCTTTCAAGGTCTTGGAACTTATGGTAAGTCAAGCCGAAGGAATTGCAGGCATCATCCGGAACATGATAATCATTGGTAATCTTTCTTAATTCTTTAAGAATTCGTCCCGCTCCTTCATGTTCTGTTTCTAATTCACCGATTGCCTCCATAACCTTAGTAAGAGTCTCCGGATTAGTCGTTCTTACGTACTCCTTAATTAAAGGAAACTCGATGACTTCCTCTTTTATCAAATGCTGATCTAGCTCTGTCTTCAGTTCATGAAATAACTTGTGTACCTTTACTAACTCGGGATGATTTACTCCATGAACACGTAAGATTTTTGTTGTCAACTCGCTGATTTTAGGAAGTTCGAGCTGAAGATAAGCATGATGGGTGTTAACAATATGGTCGATTAGATCTTCTGAAGGTTCCCTCGTCCAATCTTTAATTACAGTTTCTTTGTTTCGAGCCTCTTCATACATTTGATTTAGTTGACTTAGAATCTCTATTTCATTTAAATTCTGATCTTGAATAGCCTGTAAGAGCAATCGATCTCCGCCACAACAAAAGTCAATTTTGTATTTTTTAAAGAGATCAGCCGCCCCTGGAAACGCTGAAACAATCGTACCGATCTTTTGATTTGCTTGAAATTGGGTCATCTCCGACACCTCCCAAATTATATAATTTAGCACTTTTTATTTAAGAACTTTAAAGCGCCTTTTTCAAGTTCATAGGGCTAACCTTTAAGATAATTGGCCTTTAATTGTTCGATAACTTTAAAATACTTTTCATATGAACCATTACCTGTCTCCCGAGCTTGAAGACTTGAAAAATCTTGCGCCAGTTTTATTTTCATTGGATCTGAGAGATGCGTTTCTGCCATTTGATAAAGAATATTATTTTCCTTATCAATATGCGCATACATAAGGGCTGTATAGTCAGATGCGTTCGCAGCAAACGTTTTAAAAGCTTGTTTATCCCCTTCCTTAACCCTTTCAAAAGCTTCCCTCATCCCGCTGATATATCTTCGTCCGTTGTCATGTTCATAGAGCATTACGCCAACAGGTCCGCCTTCTCTGGGAATACCCGCAGATTCCAGGGCCGTAAATAAAATTTTCTCTTCCTTACCGTGATGACAGCGGTCTACGAATACTTTCATAACATCGAGCAAAGTTTCGAGATCATTAATATTAATATCGTTTCCTTCAGTAATTCGCAGACTAATCTCATCAAGAATCTGCAAAACTGTGAGAACAGCTTCGTGTTCAATGACGAGTTCTTTGGTTGGTCGCATTTTTACCACTCCTTTTATTTCTTAGCAATGACAGGCTCTAATCATATACAAATTTATCTCTTACTAAACTCTGCCTATATTATTTCCGTGTTTTTATCTTCTTGACTCCTTCTCAAAATATCTTTCCTTCTGCTGATTTAATTGTATATAAATCGGCAATTTAAATCTGTGACTTAAATCAAATTATTCTATGACTTTAAGCATAGGTTTTTGGTTACGGAGTTTTATTCCTCAGTATTTAAGCAGCGAGAGTCAATGCTGGAGTACTCGTAATGTTCCATTTTTTTCGGGTAATTTATGAATTAGAAACTGAGCATAATAGTTTCTGAACTATTTGAATTAAGGAAAGAAGAAGGATAATGATGGACACCACCGAGTTAATTACCGAACTCAATAAGATTTTAACATTAGAACATGGTCACCTTGGGATGTATAAAAACTTTATGAATTATAGCGATAGGGATGTCAGAAGGACTTTCCGACATTTTATGGAGATGGAAATGGAACACGTAAACAGGATTCAGACGATTCTTCGTAATCTTGGAATCAAACCTTCTCTCATCGTTGAAGGTGGAGATATTATCGGTAAGATGTTTGGTGTTTCAATAAACATTGCCGATGAATTAGAGGCCATAAAAGCCTTTAAATTCATCGAGGAAAAATCACATCAAGGTTATTTAAAATTTACGGAAAAACTTGAAAAAGAAAACACGCCATTATCAAACTTCATTGCGGAAGAAATCACATCATCCAATCAGCTCGAATCTTACTTACAGTATTTATGGTTAAAAGATAGGCTTATATAACAAGGTAACGTTGACTACAGAGGTTCGAGTCTCTCTAAAGACAACGATGGAGTGAAGAAATCATCTAACCCTTCAATAAAAATTGGAGGGCTTTTTAACCCCATAGAGTGATCTGAATCACGGATACTTATGCTAAATAACACTCAGCTCCGAGATTCGAGTCACATCTGACTTTTCCTCCATACGTTATAGTTACGATGGAGGCGGAAGAAATGTACGGATTAAGCTTCGATCCAAACGAAGAAGTCGAAAAACTTAATATTGATATTGAAGACTTACGCATGAAACTAATCAACGAAGTGCAGCAAAAACGCGATCTTCTGGATCCCGAAGTTATAAAATTGAGTCAGAGGTTAGATAGATCATTAAATCAATTTTATAGACTCACCTTTCATTTGGGGCAGAAGTAAATCAGCCGTATACACAGCAATAGATTAAACTATTTCCAGATCAAAGATAAAGGAGTGCACTAGAGATGAATATCGACAATCTAACTAGACAACATCGAGAAATAGCTCAGTTAATTAAAGAAATCGAAACTCTCTTAACTCAGGACGTAGCGGCTAAATCTTTTGATATTTCTCTAAAAATGGCTGCCCTGTCCGGAAAGCTGTCAATCCATCTCAAGACGGAAGATGATTACCTTTACCCCTCCTTAAAAATTTCAAACGATGAACGTCTGAAAAGAACGGCCAATCTGTTTAATGAAGAAATGGAGAATATTGCACATTCTTTTGCAAACTATAAGGCCAACTATATCTCCGGTACTCAAATCAAGAAGGACGTTACCAAGTTCATTAATGAAACACGTTCAATATTCTCGCTCTTAAAACATCGTCTTAATCACGAAGACAATCAACTATATCCTTTGGTCCAAAATTTATGAAAACCATTACCCCAGTTAATGTAATTTGTCACACACTCGAAACTTCTACCCCCTAATATAGTTTGTACCTTTGCTTTCACCTCATTTAAAGTATCATCATTTTATGAAATTTACACTAGAATAAAACAAGGCTGCCCTTGAATGGGGCAGCTATTCTGATAATGCCTCAAACTTTGCGTCTACACCAAGTCCATTCTTATGGCCGGTATCCCTGTGGCAATTGTTACACCCTTGACCATTTTTAATGATCTTAGCATGATTACTAGGCATATGGGGCGCTTTCGTTTCGGGCTTAAAATCTCCTAGATGACAATTTATGCAATTTGAATCATAGTAAACTGACTTCATTAAAAAAGAATAATTTCCTTTAAGTTGAATACCTACATCACGTATACCTCGTAGCATTGTATCAATTCGATGGAAAGGCCCTCTTGTTTCATGACAATCCCTGCAATCAATCTCTTTATGTGGGGCTTTTTCCCATGATATAACATAGGGTTCTGTCTCATGACAATAGTTGCATGAAGAAGGGATAGTAAACCAGGCATATCCGATTCTGAATGATGTATAACCTGCTATAACTATAAGTCCAGCGATCACTAGCCCTTTTTGATATACTTTCATAGTATCCCCTTTTCGAACAAATTAATTAAATATCTTAGGTTAATCTCAAGTTAATCAAGCAACAATATTTAGTATTTTTCATCTCATAAAAATTATCCTCAGATTTTGATACAGTCTAAAGAAAGTGCTCCTTGCTACCGGAAATGTCCAGAGACATCGATGAACGCATAATAGGATAGGATAGACACTCCGAACTTAATAAAATTAGTGTAAAGCGGCCCCGCATTTTTATGCTTAAGCCGCTTTACACTAATTTTATATCAATTCATCCGACCACTGATCATATTCGTTTTCTAATTCACTTACACTATAGTTACTTCTTGTTTCCCTCAGTTGTCCATTTATTCATGCTGCTGTAAGGCTGCTTTGATCTTATCCGGTGTTGCAGGCAAGTCGCAGATCCATAATCCTATGGCATCCTTAATGGCACTAATGATTGCAGGAGCAGTCGGAACCATCGTCATCTCGCCAACTCCGGTCGAACCTTTACCAGTACCATGGACTCTTGGTGTCTCCCGGATGACGGACTCCATCGGGAAGGAAGTCCTTATACTTGGAAACTTAAATGTTATCCAGTCTTTTGTCTGACCTGCAATATACTGCTCACGAAGAGCAAATCCAGCACCCATATCTGCCCCGCCTTCAAGCTGTCCTTCATAGCTCTGAGGGTTAATTACGGGGCCGCTGTCCACTGCGGTGGTCATCTTAAGTATCTTAACATGACCTGTTTCAAGATTAACCTCAACTTCAGCTAATTGTAACGCGTGAACCTGAGATTCAAAGGAAGGACCTTGACCCGTTTTAGAATCCAGCGATCCTTTTTCCTGTGTGGACTTGGTTCCAACATAGCGAACCGATTGTCCTGCCTCTATAAGTTCCTGGTAAGTCGCTGCTCCAAAATCAGTCATCGCTTGTTTTAACTGTTTAACTGCGTCTACCAAAGCCCCTCCCACCATGTAAGTCATTCTGCTTCCCGCAGCAGGTCCGGTGGCACCGGCGCAGTCGCTATTCTTCGTCACTAGGCGAACTTTGTTCAGAGGTAATCCTAAACCGTCAGCAGCTAACTGCGTAAGCATTGAGTCGTTGCCTTCGCCGGGATCGGCGACTGCGGCATAGATAGTGACTCCGTTGTCAGGATCAAGTTCCAGCGTTACCACAGCTTGGTCGCCGGCTCCCCCGATGCCGAAGGCACCGGCACCCAGCCCAACACCACGCCTGATTATACCCTTCTTATATTCCCTTGACTCAAGCAGACTTCGTTCATAGTGGGGTCGCATAGCTTCACAGAGTTCGGGGAAAGGCCACTGTTCTACGATACTGCCGGTGGATTTAGATTGGCCTGGCTGCAAAGAGTTCAATATCCGCATCGTCAAGGGATCTATTCCCAATTTATCCGCCAGCATATTAACCGCACACTCCAGAGCAAAATGAGCTTGCGGCGGTCCTGCTCCCCGGGCCGCAGCTCCCCAGGGATTATTAGTGTACGTCAGTCTACTGAGAGCGCTTACATTGGGAATGTTATAGGCTCCTGAAAGCATTTGCATGGCTCGATTGATAATCACATCACCATTTGAGTGATAAGCACCATTGTCTACATCGATATCAATTTTATAAGCAGTGATCCGGCCTGTACCATCGGCTCCAAGCTTAACTTTCATATCGAAAGGATGCCTCTTCGGTGTCATCAGCATTGACTCTATTAAACTTGGGATGTAACGAACCGGACGCTTGAAGAATAAAGCGGCGCCGGCAGCAATACCCTCCGAGGTAACTTCTAATTTTATGCCAAACTGCCCGCCCGTGTAGGCTTCTTCATAACGCATATTTTTCCAGCCAAGGGCCTCTTGGAGCATACTCAAATGCTTGTGAATGCTGATACTGCGTCCAATGACAACAAGCTGAGCATCAGTACCCTCGCCTTCCAAGTATGCAGCACAGGCCTCGGGCTCAAGGGGCGCTTGATGGTTAATCTGGGTGGTGAAATGGGCCTCAATGACCGTTGTCGATTCAGCCAAAGCTTTTTCCGCGTCACCTTTGATCTGAGGTTGAATAAAGCAAAGATTGGGTCTGTCATCGTGCAGTTGAATGGCTCCGGCGGCCATTGCTTCTTGTGGTGAATTCAACACGGGAAGCAGTTCATATTCCACTTCTACCGTCCTGGCGGCCTCCACCGCCTGCTGCCGGGTCACTGCCGCCACAACCGCCACAGGATCGCCGATATAGCGAACTTTATCTTCGCAGAGAACGGGACGGTCAGCGACAGTGTATTTCAAACGATTGGTGCCCATGATATCCTTTGCCGTCATAACTCCTATAACCCCAGGCATACTGCAGGCAGCCGAGTAGTCTATCTTTTTAATGCGGGCATGAGGGTGTGGGCTTCGCACAGCAACCAGCTCAAGTGCACCAGGAATGACAATATCGGCCGTAAATTGTGCCGTACCGCATGCCTTAGCCAGCCCTGACGGGCGAGGATGCGAAACACCGTATTTCGGCCCATTGGGATCTGGCCGAACGTCGGCGGGGGAAAGCTCTTTTCGAATAAACTGTCCAGCTAACTTTACGGCATCAATGATCTTGACATAACCTGTACAGCGACATAAGTTGTGACGCAGGGCATCTTTTATCTCTTCTGTACTGGGATTTAGATTTACATCTAATAAAGCTTTAGTGGCCATAATAATGCCGGGAGTGCAATAACCGCACTGAATAGCTCCGGATAAAACCATAGCCTCTTGAATGAGGTGAGGATTTTCAGGGGTTCCTAAACCCTCAACGGTGATCACCTCGGCGTTGTCCAATTTTTCAACTTTTAACAAACAAGATCTGACAGCCTTACCGTTGACGATGACTGTACAGGCCCCGCATTGCCCTGACTTGTCGCATGATTGCTTCGTTCCTGTCAAATGTAATTCGTCGCGCAGGAAGTCAAGCAACGTTAAATTCGGGTCGGCAACCACATGACGTGATGTGCCATTGACTTTCAGGAGTATTTTTTTCAATATGATTCACCTCCATTACGATTTTCATGAGTTATTAAGTACTAATCCAGGTTCCAGAAGATCTACCTATTCATCGGCTACTACGCTTCCTACTCGACGACCGAGTTCGGGATTACGACGGGTGGCAACCAGAGCATAGACGACAACTACCACAAGATAGGCCAAAATCAAGTAGGGAAATATATTATATGGAGTGGGCTGACCAGGCTGGATCAATCCCCATAGCGGCAGCAACATGGTTAATGTACTTACAGCAGGCACAATACCGTGCTTCAACGTTTTAAACTTGTCTGCCCGCTGACGCTTGTAAAAGGTTGTCAGGGCAAAGTTCAATGTTATATAAATAAGAATAACACCAATTGCACCCAAAGTACTCAAAAAACCGTAAACATCAAGTGGGGCAGCTTTAGTGCTCCAAATGAAGGTTATCAGGCAAGCTGCGATAAGGTAAAAACGTATAGCCGCCACGGGCGTCTGCTTTTTACTCACTCCGGCCAACCATTTAGGCAGGAGTCCCTCGCGAGCCGAACTGAATATTACCCTGGATTGCCCGTTAGTCGCACCTATAAGGCAGGCCAAAGTACTGGTAAAGCCGGCGAGATAAGCCAGAATGACAAATCCGCCCAAGGCTTCTTTAGAAGCGTCAATAAATGGCACGCTCGCGTTAGCAATTAATGATTCATTAGCGTGCAGGCCGATAATTGTCGCATACCCCAGAAAAGTGTACATCAAACCGGCTACAATAACCGTCGTATATACTGCCAGCGGTACATTCCTCCTCGGGTTTTCAGTTTCCTCTGCAAGCGGCGCTGAGTTGCCCACCCCGATAAACATGAATATAGCAATGGGGAAGCCTAATCCTACACCACTCAAACCGCCTTTTATGTTCGCCGGGTTAAGCGGCGCAAAGCTGATGTATGCGTGTCCGGCAATTAACATTGCTATGGCCGATATCAACAAAAGTCCCACTTCAAATGCAAAAACTGTAACCACAGTACGCACAGACAACTTGATACCGGATGACGTTACCCAGTATACAAGCAACACGAACAACACACTAATAATCCACCAGGGTACTTGGATGTTTAAGAAATTTTTAATAATTTCTGCCGTCCAGTAGCCACTCATAGTGATTACTGAACCAATGGCTACGATATAAGAGAAAACATACATTAAAGCAACGATAACACTCATGCTTCTACCAAATGACTTCCCAATAAATGTTACATAAGATCCTGTGCTTGGCAGGGCCTTAGTAAACTCCGTAATTGCGTTGGCATGAAAAGCCATCGCGACTGCCGCCAAAAGAACGGTCAGAGGAGCTGCAATTCCTGCCCCCCCTACGATGAGAGAGAGAGA
>JGI2924J29684_1077530_pt1 | contig 18310 bp, 18 predicted proteins | sample BenlonsequencITS_FD_29684 | JGI IMG/M metagenome (IMG submission 29684)
ACCGCTAACGCGGTGTCCTTGCTCTCTTCGATTCTACAGCGACAGCTGAGCAGTATCAACAATCTCCTACAGAAGAGCGTTGATTCAACATGTGTTGGTGATAGTTGAGAACGAATGGATGCGATAGAGACGAGGGGTCTCACGAAACGATACGGTGGCCTCGAGGCGATCTCTGACGTGAACCTGACCGTCGAACGCGGCGAAATAGTCGGCTTTCTCGGGCCGAACGGGGCCGGTAAGTCGACGACGATCGACGTGCTGCTCGACTTCATCCGGCCGACAGCGGGGCGTGCATCGATTCTCGACGACGACCCCCAGAAGAACCCGCGTGCAGTTCGCGAGCGAATCGGGATTCTTCCCGACGAGTACAGCCTCTACGATCGACTGACCGGACGCGAACACGTCGCGTTTGCCATCGAGATGAACGATGCCGCGGACGACCCGGACGAGATCCTCGAGCGGGTCGGACTCGCCGACACCGCGGATCAGCGCGCTGGCGACTACTCGAAGGGAATGGCCCAACGGCTCGCACTCGGGATGACACTCGTCGGCGAGCCCGACGTGCTGATCCTCGACGAACCGTCGCCCGGAATCGACCCGAACGGGATGCAAGAGATTCGAACTCTGCTTCGCGAGGAAGCCGACCGCGGCGCGACGATTTTCTTTTCGAGTCACGCACTCGAGCAGGTAGAGGCGATCTGCGATCGCGTATGCGTCCTCGACGACGGCGAGTTGCTCGCGGTCAGTACGGTCGAGAACCTGCGGGACTCTCTGGACTCGCGATCGGTGCTCGTGCTCACGCTCGGCGCCGACCCCGGCCCCGGACCCAACCCCCACGACGATCACGGACTGTTGAAACTCCCCGACGTGACGGACGTCGAGCGAACCGGCGCCACGCTTCGGATCGAGTGCGCCGATCCCGGCGTGAAGTCGGCGGCCATCAGTCGCGTCGAGGACACCGGCACATCCGTCGTCGACATCGACGTCGAACAGGCCTCTCTCGAGGACCTGTTCGCCGAACTCACGACTGCCTCGGCTGACTCGACTGAGGATGCCGAGCCAATCGAGACACCGGGCGGTGAGAGTGCGTGAGTGCGACGCTGCAAATCGCCCGCGCGGAGGTTACCGGCGCGGTCCGGTCGCGGGCACTTTGGATCGTAACCGCCGTTCTCGGCCTCTTCGTCATCACGCGGCTGTGGCTCTACGGCGACCTGCTCGCGGGAACGACGTACCCCTTTCTGTCGACGTTCGACACGTTCGCGGAGTTCGTCCCGCTGCTCGTAATCATCCTCGGCTATCGAGCGATCGTCGGTGAGCGAGATTCTGGTCGAATCCGTCTTCTCCTCGGCCAACCGGGGCGTCGCCGGGATATCGTGACTGGAAAATACGTCGGCCGCGCCGCGACGCTCCTCGCCGTCGTCCTCGCCGTTGCACTCCTGCTCTCGGCGTTCGTCGTCGCGCAGTTCGGGACGGACGGTCCGACAGAAATCGTCGGCGGCCTCGTCGTGCTCGTCCTCTACACGTTCGCGTGGCTCGGCGTGACAGTCGGCGTCTCGAGTACCTTCGCCAGCGAGACGCGAGTGATCGGGATTTTGATCGGGCTCTATGCGCTGTGTGTAGTCCTCTGGGACACCCTCGTCATCTCGCTCGTTTCGCTCGTCGTGACTGGACAGACCGAGACGGGCGTAGATCCCCTCGCAGGTCGGTTCGCCACACTCGAGGAACCGACGTGGTTCCTGTACGCGAACCGGTTAAATCCGCTGCACGCGTTCGACGGGGCGCGATACTATGTTCCCGATCTGCTCGATATCGCCTTCGTCGGCGGGACGACAACGGCTCTGCACGCGCCGAATATGTTCGGTCTCGGCGTCCTGCTCGCGTGGGCGACCGTTCCGGTTCTCGTCGGCTACTGGCAGTTCCAGCGCGCGGATCTCGACTGGTACGGTTTACTGTAGGTCATTTCCGGCACAACCGCGACCCGGGCGGCGGTTGCGCCGGTAAATCGTTACAGTAATCCGTATGAGGGGGCCGCGCCCGCGCGACGAGGGCGCAATTGTCTCCGTTCGCATCTTGCTAGTCTCCCTCCGTTCTCGTTCGGTCCGTGTCGAACCGAGCCCGCTACTCGACCCCAGGTGAGTTCACTACTCAACCTACCGGGCCCAACGTTCTCCAGCAACCGCAGGCCGGCACACACTTGTAGTCCCCACTGGAAAGCCCGAACAGATGGTCGAAATCGCGACGATCGCCACGTTCCTGATCGCCGCCCTTGCGAGTCTCTTTATGGCCTGGGCGATCGGGGCTGGCTCGAGCGGGTCGACGCCGTTTGCTCCTGCGGTCGGTGCGAACGCTATTTCGGTGATGCGGGCCGGATTTCTCGTCGGTATTCTCGGGTTCGCCGGGGCGGTCCTGCAGGGAGCGAACGTCTCCGAGGCGGTCGGCACAGAACTGATCGACGGTGTCGTGTTGTCGCCTGGGGCGGCGACGATCGCGCTGATCATCGCTGCTGCGCTGGTCGCGATCGGTGTCTTCGCGGGCTACCCGATCGCGACGGCGTTTACCGTGACGGGCGCAGTCATCGGGGTTGGCATCGCCATGGGTGGCGATCCTGCCTGGGCGAAGTACGCCGAGATCGCGACGCTGTGGATCTTGACGCCGTTTGTCGGCGGCGGCCTCGCCTACGCGATCGCTCGCTTGCTGCGTGCCGAACCGATCGCCGAGGAGGCCCTGATCGTCGTGCTTGCCGCGTTCGTCGGCGTCCTCGTCGCCAACATCGAGTTCGCCGTCCTCGGTGGCGGAGGGGGTGACGGTGCGTCGATCGCCCAAGCCGTGAGCGGTCCGATTCCGGGTCCCGAGCTCGTCGGTGTCGTCGTCGCGACGCTGGTGATGGCGGCCCTCTGGGCACTCGTGATCGGATACGACCTGCGAAACGGCCTCGAGAACGGCGAACGGCACTTCTTGCTCGTCCTCGGCGGACTCGTCGCCTTCTCGGCGGGCGGGAGCCAGGTCGGGCTGGCGATCGGTCCGCTGATTCCGCTGTCGGGTGATGTCGGGTTGCCGCTGCTTGCCTTGCTCGTCGGCGGTGGCTTCGGGCTCTTGCTGGGATCGTGGACCGGCGCACCACGGATGATAAAGGCGATTTCACAGGACTACTCCTCGCTTGGTCCACGGCGATCGATCGCGGCGCTCATTCCCTCGTTTATCATCGCACAGGCAGCTGTCCTCTACGGGATTCCAGTCTCGTTCAACGAAATTATCGTCAGTGCGATCATCGGGAGTGGCTACGCTGCGGCTTCCGGCTCCGGCGGCGTCAGCGGCCGAAAGATGCTGTTTACCGTGCTCGCGTGGATCGGCTCGCTGGCCGGATCGGTCATCATCTCCTACGTCGGCTTTACCGCGTTCTCGTTCGTGTTTTGAGTTGAACTACTGGCTCTGTTGAATCTGACCGGTCAGGCGTGAATACGGCAGTGTTTGTCATACTACGTGACGGACCAACGCGCATATTTACGCATGCTCCGACTAACAGCAAAGCGGGGAGAACTCCAAATGTGCGAGGATCAGATACCGCTCGACACTATGACAAATTGACCGTGACACAAACGATGGGTCGTGCTAACCCTGTCCCCTGTATCCAGCAGCTGTCTCCTGCCAGTTGTAGAGCATTTCGGCAGAACCGACCGCTGTAACCGTTTTCGGTGCGATCCCAGCACTGCTCGAGACTACACGACGAACCGTTGCATAGACCGTACGAGACCGAACTGCCTTTATTCGACGGGTGGGGAGTTTTTGTATGGACGAGGACGCGGCTCCACCCGTCGATCCCGACGATCCTGACACGATCCAGTGGCGACGAGACGCCTCGACGTCCCGGACCGTCCGTCTCCTCTGGTCACTCGGCGTCGGGACCCTCTTCGCTGCGATCGGTATCATCGTCTTCTGGCGACTGTACGACCTCGCAGGCCAGGTCGGCGGACAATCGATTCTCCTCGCTGCACTCGCGGCCGTCGTCGTGACCATCCTCGCACTCGCCGTCTCGAGCAACGCCGGGAAACGACTCGAGCAACTCCTTAGTTCGCTCCCGCTCCCGATCGACTCACCGTCAGACCGAGGACTGGCACGGGCGCTCGACGCCGCCGTAGGGACGCTCGTGATGGGCGTCGTCATCGCCGTTCTCATGGGCCTCGGCCGGCTTATCGCCCAGTCCGGCCAACTCGAAGGGATCGGTGCTGGTCTCTTTACGGGGTTAGCGGCGTTGAGTCTCCCACTCGCGATCGTCGCGCTCGTGCTCTCCGCTTTTCTCCGCTCGGTCGGCGCGCTCGACCGAGACGAAGAGCAGATCCATCTCTTCGATCCCGACCATCGGATCGATCTCTCTCTGATCAGCGCGGTCTCGAGTCGCGACGTGGGTGATGCGACTGTCGTGACACTCGAGTACGAGCAGCCGGACGATCAGTACGTCGCAGGTCCCCGCCGCATTGCAGTGCCGCCGGCAGTCGCCGCCGAGATTCGATCGATAGTCGGCACACGGCGACGTCGACTCTCCGAACGAGTGACACGGCAACTGAGACGTGTCGGGCGACGGCTACGCGGCGTCGTCCGGCGGTAATGGCTCGTTCACGACCGGCTCGGTTCGTTCGAGAAAGCGTGGCTCATACGGTTTGCTGTCGGTCAGTTCCGGCGTGACCGCGAGCTCCTGGGTCGCGCCGGTCAATCGGAACAGCAGCCCGTATCACTCCACCGGGCTATCGGTTACGTCCCCGGTACTGGATTCGCTTCCGACGTCTTCGCCAGTGTCGTCGCCGTCTTCGTCGGGTTCTACGACCTCGAGCTTGCGCAGTCGCGCTTTCATGATGCGCGTGTTTTCGACGCTCTCGACGGTGATCCGGACACCGTCGTAGGTAATCTCTTCGCCTTCCTCGACGAGACGGCCAGCGCGGTTGAAGATGAAGCCAGCGATGGTTTCGAACTCCTCTCCCTCGGGAAGTTCGATGTCGAGGGCCTCGTTGACTTCTTCGATGTTGACTTCACCACGGACGATCACGGTCCGGTCATCGAGTTCCTCGATCGGCTCCTCTTCGCCGGATTTGAGGATCTCACCGACGATCTCTTCGATCATGTCCTCGACGGTCACCAGCCCCTCGGTGGTGCCAAACTCGTCGATGACGATCGCCATGTGCATCCGGTTTTCCCGCATTTCGGTCAGGAGTTCGTCGACGTTTTTCGACTCGGGAACGTGCAGGGTCGGCTGGATGAGGTCCGCGAGCTCGAGTTCGTCGTCTTCGGTTTCGCCGTAGTTGAGATCCCGGACGAGGTCGCGGATGTGGACGGTGCCCAGGACGTTGTCGAGACTTCCTTCGTAGACGGGCAAACGGGCGTGGCCGCTCTGGATGCAGGTTTCGATCGCCTCGTCGATACCGTCGTCTTTCGACACTGCCGTCATGTCGAGTCGCGGGGTCATCACCTCCTTGACGATCGTGTTGTTGAACCGGAGGATTCGCTTTAGCATCTCGTGTTCCTCCTCCTTGAGGACGCCCTCGCGCTCGCCGGACTCGATCATCTCCTGGAGTTCGTCGCGGGTGACGTAGGGCGACTCGATCGCTCCGGTCGAGCCCGTGAGCCTGTTGACCTGCCTGGTCAGATAGTCGAAAAGGACGATCAGTGGAAACAGCAGGTACTCCGTGGCTTTCAGCGGCTTTGCGATGCGGCGTGCCCAGGATTCGGTGTTCTCGACCGCGTAGGATTTGGGAACGCTCTCACCGAACAGGAGAACGATCGCCGTGATCCCGATGGTCGCGAGCAAGACAGCGGTCAGCCCGCCGAAGTAGAGCCCGAGCAAGGCGGTCGCGATCGAGGACATCGCGATGTTGACGATGTTGTTCCCGACCAGGATCGTCACCAGCAATCTGTGGGGGTCGTCTTTCAACTCCTTTGCGAGATCCGCTCCTTCGAGGTCGTCCTCGACCATCCCCTCGAGGCGGTGTTTCGGCAGGTTGAACATCGCGATCTCCGAAGAGGAGAAGAAACCGGAGAGCGCGATGAGTACGACTACCGCGAGGGTTCCGAGGATCGTCACCGTCGACTGGTCGATCACGTAGTCGACAACCGGCACCTGGTAGGGGTCGGCCGCGAGGACGGCCGACACCTCGTATGCGGCAAGGACGAACTCGAGGGAGAGAGACATCAGTGTCTGACCTTGGCGCTCGACCGGTTAACAGTTTACCATTTTTCCGTTACGTGGCTGTGTAACGGGGACCCATACGCTTACCCGGCTGTCTGCACTATCGATGCGTATGAGCGATCACGACGAACCGATCACGTTCTATCGATTGCAGGGGTGTCCGTTCTGTGAACGCGTCACCCGCCTTCTCCAGAAGTACGATCTCGAGTACCAGTTGCGGTTTGTCGAACCGATGCACTCGAAGCGAGACGTCGTCAAGCGCGTCGCCGGCGTCCGGACGGTGCCGGTGATCGTCGACGACAACACCGGGGTGACGATGGCCGAGAGTGCCAATATCGTCGACTACCTCGAGTCGACGTATGGCTCGGACGCTCCCGCGACCGAAGCCGCCGAAACCGTCGGAGGTGACGCCTGATGATCGACTTCGAGGTCGTCCCGCTCGACGCTACGGATCACCTCGACGCCGGCGACGAGGTCCCCGCGTTCACTCGCCCACTCGTCACCGACGAGTACTGGGAGGACGTCTCCCTGCCCGATCTCGTCGAGGGAAGTGAGCGCACGATCCTCGTTTTCACCCCCATGGCGGGTTCGTTCCTCGCGAAGTACGTCTGGGATGAACTCACCGAACGCGGCTGGAACGAGGCCGACGCTCGCGTCGTCGGTATCACTGCCGCCAACCCCTACAGCGTCAAACGCTTCATCGATGCCGAGGCCGTCCCCTTCGAGTTCTTCGCCGATCCAGCCAACGAGGTCGCCGAGAAGTACGGATTCGCCCACGACCTGGACGGGATGGCCGGCGTCAGTGAACCCCGACTCGCTTTCGTCGCGGTCGACGAGGACCTGGCCGTCGAGACGACGTGGGTCGCCGAGGAGTGGCCGGAGTTCCCCGACTACGACGAACTGGAGAACGATCTCGGTCTCGCGTAGCTGACGGGACGATAGTTTTTTCCTCGAGTTGGGCCGAGTTCGATCCGAATGAGCGAGATAGACCGTGCGGCGGCGGCGATCGAATCGGGAGAGCTGGTCGTCTACCCCACCGAGACCGTCTACGGGCTCGCAGCCGACGCGCTCGAGGCCGACGCGGTCGAACGGGTGTTCGCAGCGAAAGAACGGGAGCGATCGAACCCGATCTCCTTTGCGGTGCCGTCGGTGCCCTCGGCACTTCAGCACGTCCGCGCGACCGAACGAGAGCGGCGGTTTATGGCGACGTTTCTTCCCGGCCCCGTGACGGTGCTCTGTCGGCGACGAGACGCCGTTCCGGACGTTCTCACTGCCAGAAACGATCGCGTCGGCGTCCGCGTCCCCGACCACGACCTCGCGCTGGCACTCTGTGAGCGCGCCGATACGCCGATCACGTCGACCAGTGCGAACGTCAGCGGCCGGGAGAGTGCCCGGACGCTCGAGGCAGTCGACTCCGAAATCCGCGAGGAGGCCGCGGTCGAACTGGACGGCGGTCGGACTGCTGGCACCGAGAGCAGTGTTGTCGACGTCTCGACGGCGACGATTCATCGCCGGGGCGCGATGGCTGACGAAATCGAAGCGTGGCTCGCGGACCACTGATTACCGGCGCGAGCGTGCTCTGTCCACGAATCGACGAGCACGGGACTTCGAACGGTCTTCGTACGGTTTCCTGTCTGTCATGGACGGCGCACCCACACAACAAACGATTTGCATCGGAACGTCGGTACGACAACCCGTGTCAGTCCGCCGCTGGATCGTGATCCGCGGTCGTCGTTTCTGTTCGGTCGCCAGTACTCGTCACGAGGGCGTACCCCTGACCCGCCAGTGACTCGAGAAATCGCAGGACGTTCTTCGGCCCCGTCTGTTCTCCCGGTGCCCGGTAGAACGCGATCAGTGACCACATCGTCGCGACGCCGATCGATCCCAGCGCGGAGAACGTCATCCCCATCGTCGCGTAGGTGAACGAGTAGATGCTGCCGATCGTCATCGACGGGATGCTCGAACCCAGCGGCACTCTGGCGTTTGCGTCTCGAACCGTCGGGGCGAGAAACACGATCGAGAGGACGCTTCCAGCGAGGAAGACGAAGTCTTGCCACATCATCGATGGAATCGATTACTCGATAGTGAGTAAAAGTCTCTCGGTATCGGATCGGCTTCGGCTCGAAGCGTCCGAAAGAGAGACTTTCAGGCACTGCGGAGCAAGTTCCACGTTTTCAGACCAGGAACTCAGTCAACACCGAGCAATGACCGCAGCGTTCGCGTCCGTACCCCACACTCGCCGGCGAATTCACAGGACTCACACTTCGAGCGGTTGTCAGTCCGTGGCGGCGGGCCATCCAGTTCCCACACGGTCCTGAGAGCTCGGCGGTAGCGGGCCTTCCGGCGGGTCGTCAACTCGATCGACCGAATCTCGCCGTAGGCCGGATACTCGAGCCAGGCCCGTTCGATCGACATCTCTCGCTCCCAGGCGAGTGCTTTCGCCGCTGCCACAGCCTGGACTGACTGTGGCTCCCAGACGCCCTGTTCTGGAGGTGCACCTGCCGAGAGCAGAACCGGTTCGACGGGCTCTGCAAGCACCTTGTGAACGACACCGCGGCAGTCTCGACCGGTCGTGACGACGTTCCGGTGAAGCGGCTCCTGCAGTCGCCCCCACTCCCCCGCCGCCGAAAGCCGATCGCGAGTCTCCTCGAGTCGATCGTGATACGCGCCTGGCGAGACGGCGATCGGTTCCGCCTGTAGATCACCAGGCGGCGACTCGAGCAGTTCCTCGTATCTCGTCGCAAGCGCCCTGATCCTGTCGACTGCCGGTGGCGGATCGGGATCGCCGTCCCGAGTTCGCCTGTAATAATACTTCCGTGTACAGTAGGTCGCAGTCCGAAGGTCGCTGAACGGAACGTGCTGTTGGGTCACGCTCCTCCTGGCCGCGTGCTGAGACAAAAACCCTGGTCCGCCAAAGATCCTGATCCGTCAGAAGTCGACGTCGGTCTCCATCCCTTCGGTGGCGTCCTCGAGACCATCTTCGCGGACATCCGAGGTTATCTGCGAGGAGAGTTCCGCGTCGGCGAGGAGACTATCGAACTCGTCGCGGTACCGGTCGTTCGCCGTCCGGGACTGGTCTTCTGCCCTGGCGACGCGTCTGTACCGACGGATATCGGCGGGATCGACGCTGTACTCTTCGGCCAGCGTCTCGTCGTCTTCCTCGCGGCCACGTATCGCCGCGAGATCGACGTCTTCGGCGTCGTCGTCACCGATCAGGTGCAACGACATGCGTGCTTCGAAAACCTCGTCGGTGCCGACGCCCAGGTCAGTTGCAATCTCCTCGTCACCGCAGTCGTCGTAGAACGCTTTTGCGACCTCGATCAGTCGTTCGTCCGAGAGGTCCGTCTCGAACCCGTATCGCTCGCGCATCTGTGTGACGACGCTCTCGAGTCGCTCGTCGTCCGTCTGCTCGTCGCGCTCGAGGGAGCCTCGCGTGTCTTCCTGGGACTGGGTGACTGTCTCCTCTCCGTCGGTGACGGTCGTGAAGATATCTCGGAGTTCCTCGGTTTTTTCGTTCATGGGTGGACACTCCCGACGGGTGGCTATATAAGTCTGTTGCCAGATAGCGTGGGCGGCCAGACGATAAACAATCGACATAAACAAAAGAATAGTTTACACGTTTTCGCAAGACAGCGTCGGGGTATTCGTCTGAGCAGTGGGGCAAGAATTAAGTCACATCCCCGCTCGTGATTGAACATGAACGTCGTAGCCCAGACGGACGTTACGCGGGAGACCTACTGGGGGATCAGCGACACCGGATACGCGGTGTTCTATCTCCTGACGGTGATCACACTCGCCGTGTTCGCCTACGGGGTCTACCTGCGCTTTAGCCGGTACACAGAAGGGGACGACGACCCGTTCGCCCGGCTGAACGACCTTCCCAGCCGCATCGGCAGCGCAGCCAAAATCGTCCTCTCGAACGAGAAGCAGTTCGACAGGGATCTTTACGGCGGCTTAATGCACGCCTTCATTCTTTGGGGATTCCTGACGCTATTTATCGCGACGCTTATCATCGGCTTCGAGCAGTACGGCACCGAACTGTTACTCGGACTACAGTTCTGGGAGGGGGAGTTCTACCTTTCCTACCAGTTCATGGTGGATGCGATGGGGCTGCTGTTCGTCGTCGGGATCGGCATGGCGATGTACCGGCGCTACTGGGTTCGCAACGAGCGTCTCTGGGATCGACACACGTCCAGCGAGGACGACATCTTCATCTGGACGCTGTTCCTACTCGGCGTCGGCGGCTTCCTGCTCGAGGGGCTGCGAATCTACAGCGCCGGCATGCCCGACCACGAGATCGTCAGCTTCGTCGGCTACGGGCTCGCGATGGGCTTCGACGCGGTCGGACTGACCGTCCTGGGAGCAGAACAGGCCGGGCTCAACGGCGGCGGCCTCAACGCAGAGAATCTCCACTGGCTGGCGTGGTGGTCTCACTCGCTGATCGCGTTTTTCTTCATCGCGTGGATCCCCTACGCCAAGCCGTTTCACATGCTCTCTTCGTTTGCGAACGTCGTCGTTCGCGACGAGAAGGCCGGCAAGCGACTGCCGAACGTCCCCTCTGATCTGGACGCGACTAACGCCGAGTCCATCGACGACTTCACCTGGAAAGAAATCTTAGACCAGGACGCCTGTACCAAGTGCGGTCGCTGCTCGTCGGTCTGTCCGGCAAAAGCCTCGGACCGTCCGCTCGATCCGCGCAACGTCATCCTCGACCTGAAAAAATACCGCGAGGAACTCGACGCCGGCGGCGAGGAACAGCCGATCGTCGCTGACGGCGGCACCTCGGTGATCGACGCCGAGACGATGGAGTCCTGCATGGCCTGTATGGCCTGCATGGACGCCTGTCCCGTCGAGATCGAACATCTCCAATCTTTCACCCGACTCAACCGCCAGATGACCGACCAGGGCGACGTCCCGTCGAGCATGCAAGACGTCTTCCAGAACGTCATGCAAAACGGCAACACCTTCGGCGACTCCCCACGCGATCGCGGCGACTGGGCCGACGACCTCGAGTTCGACGTCCCCGACGCCCGCGAGGAGGAAGTCGACTACCTCTGGTACGTCGGCGACTTCCCGAGCTACGACGAGCGCAACAAGCAGGTCGCCCGCTCGCTTGCGACTATCCTGAAAGAGGCCGATGTCAGCTTCGGCATCCTCTTCGACGACGAGAAGTACGACGGCAACGACATCCGGCGGGTCGGCGAAGAACTGCTGTACGTCGAACTCGCCGGCCACCACGTCGAGACCTGGGAGGACTGCGAGTTCGACAAGATCGTCTGTACGGACCCACACTCCTACAACACGTTCGAGAACGAGTATCCCGAGCTCAACTTTGACGAGTTCGCGGACGACCCGATGATGCCGTTCGAGTACGACGAGCAGTGGAACGAAGAGGGCGAGATCGACGTGCTCCACTGGACCCAGGCCGTCGAAGAACTCGTCACCGAAGGCAAACTCGACCTGAACGGCGACGAACTCGACTACACCGTCACCTACCACGACCCGTGTCACCTCGGACGGTACAACGACGAGTACGAGGCCCCGCGCGAACTCATCCGCGCCACGGGCTGTGAACTCGACGAGATGCCCCGCAACCGCGACAACTCCTTCTGTTGCGGTGGCGGCGGTGGCGGCCTCTGGATGGACCTCGAAGAAGAGCCCAAACCGAGCGAGGAACGGATTCGGGAGGCGCTCGAGGACACCGACGCCGGCGCCGACGTCGAAAAGTTCGTCGTCGCCTGTCCGATGTGCATGACGATGTACGAGGACGGCCGCAAGACCGGCGGCTACGAGGACGAAATCGAGATCGTCGACGTCGCCGAACTGATCGTCGAGGCGATCGGGAAGGAAGAGGAAGCCGACCTCGAGGTCGCGGCGGACTAACTCACTCGGTTTTCTCGTTGTCGGACCGTTCTACCTCGTACTCCTGTTTTCTGTAGAGTACGTCGTCGATATCTTCTTCGCTTGTTTCGACGCCAAAGTCAGTCGATCCGGCCAGCCACCGTTCTATCTCCTCGTCCGACAGTGGCTCGAACTCGTTACGGAACGAGTCGATCAGTTCGTCTTTCGACTCGTAGCTGTCCGTGACGATCTTCTCGAGTAATTCCTGCTGAGTTACGTCGCAACCGGCTTCGCGCTGTATCTCGGCCTGGAGCTCCTCGAGACGGGACTTCGTTTCATCAGTGACCTCGATAGAGGGGGACATACCTGTCCGTTTTGCGTTCGATCCGGAAAACGTTCAATCCCTGTGAGGGCCGGGGACTCACTTCTGTCAGTCGATTTCAGCCCCGACTATCGACTCAAACGACTGTTTTACCTCCCTGAGACTCTTTTAGGCTGGCGGACGTGGCTCCGGTATGGATCTCGCCGGCCGACTCGTACAGCGTCTCCGCGAAAAACCCGACGACCCGACCGTCGTCGGCTTAGAGGGCGAAGACGCCGACCGGGTGTTCGACGCGCTCGGCTCCGAGACCTCTCGCGCCGTTCTCCAGACCTGCTACGAGGAGGGCCGGACGCGGTCGGAACTGGCCGCGGAACTCGAGACGACCGTCCAGAACGTCGGCTATCACGTCGACAAACTCGAGTCCGCGGACCTGCTCGAGCCCGTCGAGACGCGGTACGGCGAGAACGGTCGGGAAGTGACCGTCTACGAGCCGTCGAAACGCGCGGTCGTGGTCGCGGCGGGCGAACCCGGGCTGGTCGGTCGGCTGGCCGAGGCGGTCGACCGGCTGTTCGCGCCGATCGTGCTCGCGGGGCTGGTCGCGATGGCGGCTGGCGTCGTCGACCGCGGACCGGAACGGATCGGGATGCTCGCCGACGACGCTGTGCGAACGGAACTGATAGCGTCGACGCCGGGAACGGCTGCCGCCGTCGTGACCTTCCTCGTCGGCGTCTTCGTCGTCCTCGTGGCCGACCGACTCGGCGCGTTCGGCCGTGCCGAGGACAGGCGTCGTACTGGACTTGCACGGCTGTTGCTCGGTCGCAGTAGCGAATCGACGCGCCGGTACGCCGTCTCGGTTCTCGCCGGTGCTCTCGTGACCTTCCTCGCACTCGATCTCGTCGCCGCCGGTACTGGACACAGACTGTCGCTTGCGGCCTGGCTGTTCGTGCAACTGGCGATCCCGCTTGGCGTGATCGCTGCGGCCGGAATCGCGTACGCGAACGACGGACTGATCCTGGGGTGGGCGGCCGCGAGCGCGCCGTTCGTCGGTCTCTGGAGCTACCTCGTTGCTGGCGAACTCGTCCGCAGCGGAATCGACCCGATCCTGGTCGCACTGGGGCCTGCCGCCGTCGCCATCGCCGCCGCGCCGCTTGGCTCGCTCGCGTATCTCGTCGGTCGCACCGTTGCTGCGTGGCGGGGGGTTGGAGAACCACTCTCGAGGCGACCGGTTGCGATGCTCGTGGCCCACCCATTCGTTACGCTCGCTGTCGTCGCCAGCTGGCTTGGCTGATCGCATCCCTGCGGACTACGAAGTCCCGTCACTGGTGGCGAGTCGCCGTCAAAACCGTTCGACTCCACCGGGCACAGGGGGTGAGCCGCTGTCACACTCGAGAACTGTCCGTACGGTTAAGGTTGCTGAGCGTGAACGTTCACCTATGGTACGACTCCTGTTCGGACTGCTGGGCGCGCTCATGGCACTGTTCCCGGACGGCGTCCGAGAGGCCTACGAAACTGCCGCTCTCGAAGACCCCGACGCGAGCGAGCCGAAACCGTGGCTGGTATCCGGAATTCGGGCAGAAGGAATCGTCTACGCGCTGGCAAGTACTGTCGGCGGGAAGAGCTACGCCTGGCTGTTGAACGTCGCTGGTATCGCCGGCGTACTTGCGGCGCTGTTCCCGAAGCAGTACCTCGAGACCGGTGCCGAACTCGCCTACGAGGACGCGGACGCACTCGAGTGGCGAGACGGTGTCGTCACTGCGATCCGGGGAATCGGCGCGCTTCTGGTCGTGCTCGCGCTCCTCGGGGCACGGAATCGGCACAACGAGAGTGCAGTGGCGAGAGACGGAGCGAAGACAGACGAGACGGAAACAGAAACCGGAGCGAGCGAGTAACCTCGGAGGTCTCGATCAGTCCTCGATCTCGATCGCCGGCCGGCCGGGTTCGGCGTTTTTCAGGACGCTTTCGTCGACCTCGCCGGCCTCGACGACTCGAATGTCGGCCCCGAACTCCCGCTCTAACAGCCACGCAGCCGACTCGAGGGCAGCGTACTCTTCCTCGGGATCGAGCGTGTACTCGAGGGCCTCGCGTTCGACCTGCAGGTCCTGGCCGTAGTCGGCCGCTGCGTCGCCCTGTTCGCGGATGTGTGACTCCTGCATGAGTTTGCCGATCAGGTTGTCGGCGTCCGATTCGATCGCGATCTCTAAGGCGTCGTACTTCCACTCGGGGGAGACGACGACGTCGATCTGCTGGGGGTCTTCGATGCCGGCGACCTCGACGATGTCGCGGACGTCCTCGCGGGTGTTCTCGACGAGTTGGCGTCGTTTCCGGACGTGATCGCGGTCGACCTCGGCGGTCGGCCACGGCGCGTCGAGGACGAAGTCGTCGTTGCCCAGTTCGCTCCATAGCTCTTCGGCGAGGTGCGGTGAGACGGGAGCCAGCAGCCGGACGACCGCGGAGAGGCCGCGCTCGTAGGTGTCGGCGTGGGGTTCGGTGTAGTCGGCGTACTGTCGCAGCGTCCGCGTCAGATCCTGGGTTTCACGCAGCGCCCTGTTGAACGTGAGGTCGTCGTACTCCGCGTCGGCGATGGCGATCGTCGCGTCGACCTCCGCGTCGACGTAGCTGGCGACGGCGTCGTCTTCGCCGTCCGGTTCGTTCTCGACGAACTCTTCGACCATCTCCTTCAGCCGCGTGAGGAAGGCGTTCGTCGAACGGACACCCTCCTCGCTCCAGTCGAAGTCACGCTCGGGCTGGGCGGCCTGCATCATGAAGAGTCGGGCGGTGTCCGCGCCATACTCCTCGACGATTCGCTGGGGCGAGACGACGTTGCCCTTCGACTTGGACATCTTCGAGCCCTCCAGCAGGACCATCCCCTGGGGGAGGTAGTTGACGAACGGCTCGCGGTGCTCGAGGCTTTCGTGGTCCGCGAGGACCTTCGTGAAGAACCGCGAGTACAGCAGGTGCATCACGGCGTGTTCGATGCCTCCGACGTACTGGTCGACCGGCATCCAGTCGTTCGCTTGCTCTACGTCGAAAGGAGCCTCCTCGAGTCCGGGCGAGGCGTACCGCAGGAAGTACCACGAGGAGTCGACGAAGGTGTCCATCGTGTCCGTTTCGCGCGTGGCGTCGCCACCACACTCGGGACAGGACGTCTGCTTCCACTCCTCGGCTGCGTCCAGCGGGTTCCCGGTGGTGTTGATGAACTTCGGCAACTCGACGGGGAGGTCTTCCTCGGGCACGAGAACGGCCCCGCAGTCGTCGTGACAGTGGACGACCGGGATCGGCGTCCCCCAGTAACGCTGGCGGGAGATTCCCCAGTCCCGGAGCTGGTACTGTGTCGCGTGCTCGGCGCTCTCGATGTCCTCGGTCAGCCGTTCGCGGGCCGTCTCGCTGTCCAGCCCGGAGTAGTCACCGGAGTTGACGAGCACGCCATCGTCGGTAACGGCCTCCTCGCTGACGTCCGGCGCTTCGAGTTCGTCGCCGTCTTCGGGCTCGGGGGCGACGACCGGAACGATCTCCTCGCCCATCTTCTCGGCGAAGGCGTGGTCGCGGTCGTCGTGGCCGGGGACGGCCATCAGCGCGCCCGTCCCGACGTCCGAGAGGACGAAGTCGGCGACGTAGACCGGAATCTCCTCGCCGGTGGCGGGGTTCGTCGCGGTCAGATCGGTTGCGACGCCGTTGGGTTCGTCTCCTTCGGGGTCGGCCTCGTGTTCGACGAAGTGGCGAACGTCCTCGTCTTCCTCGGCGAGTTCCTCGCTGATCGGGTGGTCGGGTGCGAGCGCGAAGAAGGTCGCGCCGTAGATGGTGTCGAGGCGCGTGGTGAAGGCCGTGACCGGTCCGTAGCCTTCCACTTCGAAGTCGACCTCGCTCCCGTACTGGCGGCCGATCCAGTTTCGCTGCATCTGGCGCACCGAATTGGGCCACCCCTCGAGGCCGTCGATGGCCTCGAGCAGTTCGTCTGCGTACTCGGTGATCTGCAGGAACCACTGCTCGAGTTCGCGCTGTTCGACGGGGGTATCACAGCGCCAGCAGAGTTCGGCCTCGCCCTCGACCTGCTCGTCGGCGAGGACGGTCTCGCACTCGGGGCACCAGTTGACCTCGGCGTCGCGGCGCTCGACGAGGTCTTCGTCGTGGAACCGCGAGAAGAGCCACTGGTTCCACTGGTAGTATTCGGGCGTGCAGGTGGTGACCTCGCGGTCCCAGTCGTACCCGAATCCCATCGCGTTCATCTGGTCGCGCATCGTGTCGATGCAGTCGACCGTCCAGTCCCGTGGGTTGGTGTCGCGGTCCTTGGCCGCGTTCTCGGCCGGGAGGCCGAATGCGTCCCAGCCCATCGGGTGGAGGACGTCGTCGCCCTGCATTCGCCGGTAGCGGGCGTAGGCGTCCGTAATCGTGTAGTTGCGGACGTGGCCCATATGGAGCTTGCCCGACGGGTAGGGGTACATCCCGAGGACGTACGTCGGGTCCTCGACGTCGTCGGGCGTTCGGTAGGCGTCCGCGTCGTCCCACGCCTCTTGCCAGCGCTGTTCGACTTCGGCGTGATCGTAACCGGCGTCGCTCATTTGTATACGTGTGGACGGGACGCCGCCCTATAGCTTTCCATCCGCTGGCCGACCGAAACCCTCACTCTGGCGATTCTCGGACCGGCGATGCCGCTCACTGAACAGAAGTCAGCACACACTCGATCGCGTCTCGAGTGCGCTCGGTGTGTGTATTTTCGTCCGGCAGTAGTAGTTCCGCTGTCTCCGTTCCCAACACGAAAACAGACTGCTCGGCGTTCGATTTCGGGACCGCCGCTACTCGATGTCGATCTCCTTCGACTCGTCGACTCCGCCGACCTTCGGCAGTCGAACCGTGAGAACGCCGTTCTCGTAGCCGGCAGAAACCTCTTCTTCCTCGACCGGCTCCGGGAGTCGAATCCGGCGACTCGCCGTCTTGCGGGTCCGTTCGCGGCGAATGTACTCACCCTCGGCGAACTCGAGGTCGTCCTCGCGGCTCGCGTCGAGACGCAGGGTGCCCTCCGAGAGCGTCAGGTCGATGTCGTTGGTCTCGTAGCCGGGCAGGTCGGCGGTGACGACGTACTCCTCGCCGGTGTCGGCGACGTCGGCCGGAACCGATCCCGGGACCTGCAGGCCGCCGCTGGTCATCCCCTCCTCGACCTGGCGGCTGACGCGGTCGAGCATTTCCTCGATTTCGTCGAACGGATTGCGTCGCATACACGAACGTACGGTCTCGAACGGGATAAATCTGTCCGCGATAGAAGGACAGAACTGTTATTCCGGCAGCGACACGATCCCCTCGTCGACGGTTTCGAGCAACACGTCGCGGGCGTGGCCGTCGGGATCGACGTTCTTGGAGACGGCTTTTACCTTCCCCTCGTCGAGGACGAACGTCGTACGTTCGGCGGCCGGCAGGCCGCCCCTACCTTCCCGGCGGGGCACGTCGAACGCGTCGGATATCTCTTCGTCGGGGTCGGCAAGCAGGTCGAACTCGAGTCCCTCCTGTTCACAAAAGTCCTGATGGGAGTCGACGTCGTCGGTCGAGACGCCGTAGATTTCGACGCCGGCGTCGCGGTAGGTCTCGCGCTCGCGCTGGAACTGGTTCGCCTCGATCGTACACCCCGGCGTGTCGTCGCGCGGATAGAAATAAAGGACTGTCGGCTCCTCGAACTCGAGCGTGACCGTCTCGCCGTCCTGGTTCCGTGCGCTGACTGTCGGTGCGTCCGTCCCCTCCTCGAGTGGCATGGGTGACCGTACTGCGAACGCGCGGAAACGGTTTTCGGTGGACCACGACGGGGAACTCGTCTAGTGCTTTGGCAAGCCTGAACGGATGAGTGAAACCGAATGCAGTCGTCTGGGTTCACTCAGCAGTCGACGGTTGGGACGGTACTAGTACCATCCCAAGCGTCGACCGACTAGTTGAGAGTTGGCCCAAACCGATCACGATTCTCGATCAGAAGTGGAGTGCACTAGTCAGAG
>JGI2924J29684_1077529_pt1 | contig 18309 bp, 17 predicted proteins | sample BenlonsequencITS_FD_29684 | JGI IMG/M metagenome (IMG submission 29684)
GGCGTAACTGGCAGACGCACGGGACTTAAAATCCCGCGGACTTAACATCCGTACCGGTTCGATTCCGGTCATCGGCACCATGACATCTAACCCCGCTACATACAACCTGATGCAAGTACAGTTGGAGTTTGGATTCGAGTTCTTAAAATTCCAATTATAGCTTCAGACAAATATTATGCACCTCATTGATTGCCTTTTTCTTTGAATAATATAAGTATGCCCTTAGTTCATTAATGAGGTCTCCATGTTACTAATAGAGAGCGCTCATCAGCTTTAAAAGCTGATGAGCGCTCTCTATTAGTAACTTACTCTCTCTTACTCACTCTCCTTCATTGCTTTGATTAATAAGTGAATAGCTTTCTTTTCTAACCTTGAAACATAGGAACGTGATATTTTAAGTGTATCGGCCACTTCTTGTTGAGAGCATTCCTGGCTGTTCATCAGACCATATCTCATTTCAATGACTTGCCGGCAAAGAATTGGTAATGTTTTGACCTTTTCCAGTAGAAATTTGTGATCCTCCTCATTGATGATTTGATCAGGAATCGGGCAAATATCTGCTTCTAGGTTGTCAATAATAATTAGTTCATTCCCGCTATCATCTTCCCCGATGGGCGTAAAAAGAGAGGTTTCGGATTTTCCGCGCCCTCTACGGTAGTGCATTAGAATCTCGTTTGTAATGCAGCGTGTTGCGTAGGAACTAAGCTTGACTCCAACCGCAGGTTTGAATGTATCAATTGCTTTAATTAGGCCAATTAGTCCTATGGAAAAAAGATCTTCATTATTTTCTTCGAATTTGTTAGCAGTAAATGCTACTAGACGTAAATTGTGTTCAATCAGCATGTTTCGGGCATGTTCAGCCTGAATGACTGTATCTATCGGTACCACATTGGAGTTGGAGTTAGCACGACCACGCAGTAAAATTTCAAAGTAACGTGATTCATCCTCTTTACTGAGCGGTTTTGGAAGGGATTTATTATTAATATATGAAACGAGAAAAGTCATCCCTTTAAGGACAGAGAGGGTAAAACCAGTAAGGTAAAATTCCATTAACATCAGTTTCACTCCTTTCGCATTGTTTTATAGTATGCGAAAGAAGAGAGGTAGGTGATTTATACTATAATATACATTTAATGGCAAACGATCATCGAGTGTACCGACCCTGATAGCCGGGGAAGTCGTCTAATTCTTTGGTTGAAAGAAGAGTAAATCCCATTTTAATCCAAAATTCTCGTGCCTCAACAACAGATCCCAGGATAATGTATTTGAAACCCAACTCACTGACCAAATCTTTAAGCCAATTGATACAGATTGTTCCAATTCCCATTCTTCTAAAGTGTAAAGGCAATGATAATCGATCTACGTAAATTCCTTGCTTTGCATTACAAAAATGAAGCCAGAGCTGTGTATTGTCTTTTTCGCTCAGATTATCAAAACTCACGCTATCAGTCTCGCAAGTTATCGTTTCAAATTTTAGGCTGTGGGTTAGGACTAAGGAGTCTCTCAACATTTCTACCCAAGATAGAACATTCTGGTAAAACAAAACCATGTTTTGATTTCTCGCTTTAGTAATCAAAGGTTTATAAACGAAAATCCCAGTATCCTTAGGGCTGGTGCAAAAGAAATTGTTTGAGAAAGTGTTAGAAATATAATTAAACCCATTCTTATTTTTCTCACTATCAACGAGCGACATTATAAAACAACTCCTCTCAAATTGAGAATACTTGGTGTTAAAAACAGCATATGTATAGTTGGGACGATAATTTACAGAATATTATGCAAACTAATTGGGTAAAAACTTTGATTGTCGTTAGTTTCTTCAGTTTCTCCATAGTTTCAGTGACATCAAACTTCTAAGTGATTTATCTCCATATCCATAAATGTAAATGATAATAAATATCATTTACATTTTGCCTGAAGTATTGTAGAATTAAGTTATTGAAATAGTGATTCAGATAAAGTATTAGGAGAATACGAAATTTTAAAGCGTAGTAATTTGTCGCTGAAAATGGCTCAATCACGGAATTACACTAGACTAAGCACTCGGTTTTTTAGATGCCCATTATTAACTCAAGAAAGTCGCATTAGTAATCCTAATAGGAAAGAAAGTTCAATACAGCAGAATAGTAGGGGATTGAAGCTTAATTCAATTGATAACCAAATTCAATTTTAAGCTGTTTTATTCTAAAAAGAGAGGATTGTTGTTAATGAAAGTAATTTCAACTACTAACAAAACCTTTGTGTCGATTAGCTCAAATGACTTCTGGAGAGAGGGGCAGTGGTTAAGATACTGGGAGGATAGAATAAAGGAATATGATGTAGCTGTGCAACAGGATGGACTTACCAAAAGAACTGTTGATACTGATGAGCGCTAGAGTCAAAGGATCACAGAAAGAGGTGGTCTGTTCATGAACTTTATGAGTCTACGGCGTAGTATTATGGACGACAAGAGTTATCTATACATATCCATAGCTTACTGGGCGGCACCAACCATTGCTAAGCAGAAACCATCTTCACTAATAGCTTTCTCACATGATAGTCGTGATCTTTACAGTCTTTGGGAGTCCCATAAGCAAGAAATCACGGAAAAACTACAGCTAGAGTACTTTGAGATTCGTAAATGCCCTCGAAGAGTGCTAGTGATTTTTTTGGATAGGACACTATTAATAAAAACTCTATCAGTATATAAAAATAAGAAGTTTCTTATGGCTATTGGATATCCTAGAAAATTAATCTTGGATGAATATCTAGTATTACTAAAAAGACATTTTCAAATATCTTGTCCTCACGAAGTGGGTATCTTTCTGGGCATACCTTTAGAAGATGTTCTTGGATTTATAAAATTCAAAGGTAAAGAATGCCTTCTTAACAGCTATTGGAAGGTATATCATAATCTCGAAGAGGCTAAAACAATTTTTGCTGCTTATGATAAGGCCAGAGTTGAGGCGATTTCGTCACTTTCATTTTTGGAGTACTCAAGTCCCGTCAATGAAAACCTAATTAGTACGGCTTAATAGTAATTGGGTACTATATAAATCTAAAGATACATGAATCTGGGTGGTTGAAGAGGCTATCACCAAGACAGTGAAGAGGGAAATATCTTACTCCGATATAAAAAATATTTTTTATATCTAGTTTTTACCATAGTAATATGGTAGTATAAATATCGTAGCGTTCATTAATTGCCTAACTGTTTATCCGGTAGTTGTCGATTAATGGAAGAGTTTTCGTAATAGCACCATTAAAAATGGTAGCATTAGCAGCGTGGACTTGTAGTATAGTAGAGTGAGTAGTTAAGTTGTTTTCTATAGGTAGGATTGTAGGACGGTAGGAAATAAGGATGTGGTTTATACTCTATCTCTGTCTATTTATGGACGGGCAAGGGTGTTTTCGCAATTTTTAACTCCTATTTTTAGGAGTTTTTTATTTTTTAATCATTATTAAAAAGGAGAGATTGTTTGTGAAAAAGGGGCTATGGAAATCACTTAAACAAAAGTCATTAGGAAGAGGACTTTTACTCGGGGCGATGGTGCTAAACTTACTTTTTGTTTCGGGATGCGGACAGAGTGCATCTGCTCCGACTGATACGAAATCTCAATCAGTGGAGTTAAAATTGGCCCATTTCTTCCCTGCTACTCACCCGGCTGAGAAAGAATTAATTCAGCCTTGGGCAAAGGCGATTGAGAGTGCGACTGAGGGCAGAGTAAAAATCACCAGTTATCCAGGACAGACGCTTTCCCAGGCCGATGCCACTTATGACGGGGTTATTAATGGAATTTCAGATATGGGCCTTTCTTGTTTTTCATACACGCGAGGTAATTTTCCGGTGTTGGAGGTATTTGAACTGCCCGGTATTAAGTATGTGAATTCTAAGGCTGCCAGTAAAGTTGCCTGGGAAGGGATCAAACAAATTAATCCAAAGGAGGTTCAGGATACCAAACTAATGATGGTATTTACAACAGGCCCTGGGGATCTATATACAAAAGAACCTGTACGTGGTCTCAAGGATTTAAAAGGGTTAGAGATTAGGGCTACTGGCCTTAGTGCCAAAAGTCTGGCTGCTCTTGGAGCGTCTCCGGTAGCAATGGCTCAATCTGAAGCCTACGAATCATTGTCAAAAGGTGTAGTTAAGGGGAATCTAGGTCCAATCGAGGTTCTACAGGGCTGGAAACAGGCAGAAGTCACAAAGTATCTAACGTTGACACCATTTTTATACAATAATTTATTCTATATTACCATGAACCTCGACAAATGGAATTCTCTTACCCCGGAAGATCAGAAAGCAATTGAAGCTGTTAATGAGAAGTTCTTTAACGAAGTTGCCATGGGTTTATGGGACAAACAGAATGAAGCAGCTTTAAAGTATGCGGTGGATGAAAAAGGAATGGAAGTTATTAATCTGTCTCAAGAAGAGCAGGAACAATGGATGAGCTTGGTTAAGCCAATTCAGGACGAGTTTATAGCTCAAATGAAACAAAAGGGGCAGAACGGTCAAGAAATTTTGGATAAAGTGAAAAGTCTTGCAGATCAATACAACAAGGAGTTTCAGTAATCCTAGGAGGAATTAAGAGTTGAAATTTACTGACCTGGTAAAAGGAGTAAGCAGCATCTTGGACAAATTTGCACCCCTGTGCATTTTTTTTGTAATGCTGTTGATTGTAGCAAATATATTTTTAAGGACAGTTTTGAACCATCCAATTTTGGGAACCTATGAGTTGGTAGGCTTTTTAACCGCTGTGGGTGTGGCCTTGGCCTTAGCGCACTGTGCTTTCAAAGATGGACAGATTGCAGTTAGCTTGATCATGGAACGTTTCTCTAATAAATGCCAAGCTATGGTTTCTTTTTTCGTTAACCTTGCTTCTTTAGGGTTATGGGCTGCCGTTGTCTGGTCGTTAGGTGAATTAGCGCAGACTATGAAGATTAAAGGGCTCGTTTCGCCCTCAGCTGAAATACCTGTTTACCCATTTATCTATTTAATTGCTATAGGCTTATTGGGGCTTTGTCTAGTGCTATTAAATAAGTCAGTGATATCCTTCCGACAAATTCTGGGAAATGACTCAGCAAAGAAGGTGGCACGATGAGCATATTCTTAGTTGGGTTAATTGGAATCGCTGTTTTCTTTGGTCTGGTGATGGCACGTATGCCTATTGCCTATGCCATGGCGCTGGTGGGTTTTGGAGGATTTAGTTACCTTACTTCGGTGCCTGCAGCTATGGATATGTTGGCTAAAGAACTATATAATACCTTTACCTCTTATTCACTGAGTGTTATTGTCATGTTTGTCTGGATGGGGTTTCTGGCTTTTTATTCAGGAATTGGCACAAGTCTCTATGTTTTTGCCTATAAAATGATCGGACATTTGCCCGGCGGGCTGGCAATTGCTACACAGGCAGCGTGTGCTGTTTTCGGGGCTATTTGCGGCTCTAATACCGCAACAGCGGCAACAATGGCTGCCATCGCTTTGCCTGAGATGGATAAATATCATTACGATAAGTCATTATCCACAGCTAGTATTGCGGCAGGAGGGGTCTTAGGGATACTGATCCCTCCAAGCGTTATATTTATTTTATATGGAACCGCCACGGAACAGTCTGTGGGTAAGCTTTTTATGGCCGGAATTATTCCCGGAATCCTTCTGACGGTTTTAAACATGGGTATGATTTATATTCTCACCTTGCGTAACCCAAGTTTGGGGCCGGCTGGCTCCAAGTCGACTTGGAGAGAACGCGTTCGTTCTTTGCGGGGAGGTCTGGGTGAAGCCCTTGCTGTGTTTGTACTTTCCATTGGCGGCTTATTCGCAGGCTGGTTTACCCCTACTGAGGCGGGAGCGGTAGGTGCGGGAGGAATACTCATTATCAGCCTATTGGAAAAACGTCTTAGTTGGGAAAATCTAAAAAAGTCCTTATATGATACAACACGAACTAGTGCCATGATCATGCTTATGCTTGCCGGGGCGGTTATGTTTGGTCGCTTTATGGCAATTAGCAGGGTACCCTTTGAACTGGCTAATTGGGTAGGATCTCTACCCCTGCCCTCATTTGCCATTATGGGCATGATTCTCTTAATTTATCTTATTCTGGGATGCTTTATTGATGCCCTAGCGTTAATTTTGCTGACTATCCCAATATTCTTCCCCGTAGTTGTTAATACCTTGGGGTATGATCCAATTTGGTTTGGGGTAGTTGTAGTACTGGTTGTAGGGATGGGGGTTATTACTCCTCCCGTTGGGATGAATGTTTATATAATTAAAGGGATAGCGCCAGAGATTCCGTTAGAAACAATTTTTAAAGGAGTATGGCCATTCCTATTCACAATTGTTATATGTATAATTCTACTGATGGTTTTCCCGGGAATTGTTACCTTCTTGCCAGAGCTCATTAAAGGGTAAGAAAAAATCAATAGCTTGTATTTTGGGTTGACCGCTATATATTAGGTCAACCTTTTTTTATTTATCAGAAAATTTTACTTTTCGTCGCATATTCTTCAACGTCTAAAAACTGTGTTGCATGAAGGTTTAACACGTGCAAAGACAGTGCTGCAAGAAGGTGTAAACACGTGCGAAGACAGTGTCTTCGTCGTAGTCTGAAGGATAAGTGCATCTAAGGCGGTCGCCAGCCAAGTTTTTCTTATCTAAAGTTGATTGGAGGTTCTAAAAAAAATAGATAAGCATACTTATTCTTAAAAATAACGGCTATAGATAGAAATATTGGTAATTTCCTGACTTAGGGATATAAGTGAGATTTTTGTTGGGATGTTGTGGTAAACTATTAATATCGCTAGAGCTCTTAATAGTTTAATTTTTGAACATTTTTTAAATGTATAGTTATCAAAGGGAGGTAGTTAAGTGTCTATCAAATTAGAACATGTATTAAAGCGCGTACATGCACTTCCTCCCTTACCCTCATCAGCTATCCAAGTGTTAGAACTTACGAATAATCCTGCTACCTCTGTTAAACAGCTTGAAACTGTTATTGGTAAGGATCCTGCTCTTACGGCAGGGATTCTTCGTCAGGCTAATTCTGCTTATTATGGTTACCCCAGAAGAATCTCGTCCCTTCGGGAAGCTATCGTTTTGCTCGGTTTTCAGCTAACTCAAGAGTTAGCTATGTCTGCAGCAATTTCACCTGTTCTTAAAACCAATCTAGCGGGTTATGAGATAGACCAAGAGGGACTATGGAAACATTCCTTACTTACAGCGATGGCTGCGAGAAAGGTGTGTCAACATTGTAAACTTCCTTACGGAGAGGTTGCCTTTATTGCAGGATTACTTCATGATATCGGTAAACTAGTTATTTCCGTCTATGTTCAAGAAGTTAGCGATTTTCTACGGCAGAAAGCAAAGGACACACCGCTTACTTTTGTAGAACTTGAAGAAAAAGTAATAGGATTCGACCATGCAAGGGCGGGCGGTTTTTTAGCTCGATCATGGAATTTGCCTGAAGAATTAGTAGCTGCAATTTCTTTTCACCATTCCTTAAGTAACGCTCAGAATCATGAAGAACTGTCTAGTGTAATCCATGTTGCCAATGGTCTTGCTAGTTTATTAGGAGTTGCAGGAGGGGTGGATAGTTCATTGAATCCTATCCGCCAAAAGGCTCTTGACCTTCTGAACTTCCAAACGTCGGATCTTGAACTTCTCAAGGATGACCTTAGCAAAGTTCTTGTAGATCCTACCATTTTTGGTTAATGAATTGAATCTCCTAAGATAACCCTGACATAGGCATTATGAAGCTGTCCTAACACTTGTAAGTCTTGGCTTCAAATTCTCAAATCCTGAAATTCAAAATTATCGCTTCTAAACATAAAGCAAAAACGCAAAATCGGTCACTTCCACTTCAACAATGGAAGCAGGCCGATTTTTAATGAAGGTAATTATTTTTTATAGGCTTAAGTTTTCACTCGGCCCCATAAGAAAATGCTTGTTTGGTTAAAATCACTTTGACAAGAACATATGTTTTGTATATAGTTAAAGTAGTGATTGTCAGGGGGTCGATTATTATAGATATTTTTGATAAGCTGACTATCTTATCAGATTCAGCGAAATATGATGTAGCTTGCACCTCAAGCGGTATAGATAGAAAAGGAAAATCAGGCAGTTTGGGTAGTGCTGCAAAAGCAGGGATATGTCATAGTTTTTCCGCCGATGGCCGCTGCATTTCCTTACTGAAAGTGCTGATGACAAATGTCTGTGTCTTTGATTGTAAATATTGTATCAATCGTGAATCTAATGATACTCCAAGAGCTGCATTTACACCCCAAGAACTAGCGGAATTGACCATTAACTTTTACCGCCGTAACTATATCGAGGGTTTGTTTCTAAGCTCTGGTGTTATTAAAAACCCTAATTATACAGCTGAACAAATGATTAAGGCTTTGGAACTGCTTCGTAATGTATATCACTTTAACGGTTATATTCATGTCAAGGCTATACCCGGAGCAGATAGTGAACTTATCACACGCTTAGGACTCTTAGCAGATCGGATGAGTATAAATATTGAGCTTCCATCTCAAGAAAGTTTAAGGCTTCTGGCCCCGAATAAGACAAAAGAGTCCATCTTACGTCCTATGGGGCTTATAAGTAATAAAATCCAGGAAAACAGAACAGATCTTGTGAAATATCGTCACGCTTCCAGATTTGTGCCTGCTGGGCAGAGTACTCAGCTGATTGTGGGAGCTACTCCTGATACGGATCACACTATTTTGACACTCACTGAGGGGCTCTACAAAAAATACGGTCTTAAGCGAGTTTTTTTCTCCGCCTATATGCCCGTTGTCGAGAATTCCCTCTTGCCGGCCATTGACACAAAACCACCACTGATTAGAGAACATCGACTTTATCAAGCAGACTGGTTATTGCGCTTTTATGGCTTTGAAGCAAAGGAATTACTTGATGCGCGAAATCCTAATTTCAATTTACAAGTCGATCCTAAATGCAACTGGGCCTTAAATAACATGGATAAATTTCCGGTTGAGATTAATAGAGCATCTCATGAAATGCTTTTAAGAGTCCCTGGAATTGGTGTGATTAGTGCCCAACGAATAATTACTGCCAGGAGAAATGGCACTCTTGATTTTGCCAGTCTTAAAAAGCTGGGGGTTGTTCTCAAACGTGCCCAGTATTTCATTACTTGCCAAGGAAAGATTATGGAGGGCCTAAAAATAACTTCGGATAGCACTATTAGAACATTAATGTCAGATCAATATAAGCTCCCGTCATATCAAGAGCAGTTAAGTCTTTTTGATGAACCTTTTATTACGAGAAAGGATGTGCAGCAATGCTTGACGGGACAGATATAGTGTACGCCTATGATGGCACTTTTGAGGGTCTGATGTGTTGTGTCTTTGAGAGTTATGAATGTAAAGAAATTCCCTGCCTCATCCGTCCTCCAAGTGTCCAGCAAACTATTTTTGACACTTCAAAATGGATTGAAACAGATTCCCAAAAAGCCGACAGGGTTTATAACTCTATTCCTGTAAGAATTTCTTCTGAAGCTCAAGAGTTAGTGAAACTAGGGTTTTTAACCTGCGAGGAGAATAAAGAACTACTAATTTTTCGTTTTTTACGGTTAGGTTTTAAGGTTGGTGGCAAAGTCATGACCATGCTTACAGATGAGGCAGTTTGTTCACTGCAAAAAGCCGTTCGCCATTTGACGTCCGAAAGCCATAAGTATAAGGGCTTTATTCGCTTTTCTGTGTTTGGGGAGGCATTGGTTGCAGTTATTGAACCCAAAAACTACGTTCTCCCTCTTTTGTCTGCGCATTTTTGTGATCGTTATAACGGTGAAAAATTTATGATTTATGATAAAACCCACAGCGTGGCCTTAATCTATCAGTCCAATCGTGCTGAATTGATTGGTGTGGAAGGGTTAACTCTTCCCAATGTTGATTCTATGGAGGCAAAGTATCGCCTATTGTGGAAGCAGTTTTACAACACAATTGCCATTGAAGGAAGAACTAACCCCCGCTGTCGAATGACCTTAATGCCTAAACGATACTGGAACCAAATGACCGAACTGGATAATACCAATACTTTGGTTAACTTTAAACTTACCGAAACAAATAAAACCATCGCAAATGATATAAGCAAAACAGCAGACAAAACAGTAAGATACCAAATTCAAGGTAAGCAAGTTCCTTAGTTTCTCGTCGACGGGTTTGTCGATGCTGATTCTGGGAGTTATGGGGTATTATAGTCGGCAAGATATGCAGAAGCACAGGGGTGACCTAACGGTCACCCCTGTGCTTCTGCTCTAACCAATATTCGGAAATGCAAATATTTCACGGATTATACAAGGAAAATTAGGCTTTATGGCGAATTATTACATAGAATAATATGAAGTAACGAGGAGCTAGGATTAATGAAAAAAGGGATAAGCATACTGCGTAAGACAAGTCTTGTGGGTCTTATCGGAGTTTTACTTTTTGTGGCCTCATCGGTGCCTGTTCGGGCTGACAATTTACAACAACAGCTTACTCAATCTCAAAAGCAAGCCAGTCAAATGAAGGCAGCTCTCAATGCTCAAAAGGAAAAAGTAGCCGGCGCGACGACCCAGGTGTTGGCCTTAAAACAATCCGTTGAGGCATTAAATAATAGCATCGCTCGAGAACAAGAAAAGCTCACCGACGAACAAAAAAACCTTAAGAATTTAGAAGCTGAGCAGCAAAAGCTAGAGATTAAACGTCAGGAACACATTAAAGCTTTAGGAAATGTCCTGCGAAGCAACTATGAAGATGGAATTACTACATACCTGGCGGTCTTATTCGAATCCACTAGTTTATCGGATTTTATCGATCGGGCCGATAAGATCCAGATGATCATAAATAATCACAGTAAACTGCAAGAGGACATTCAGAAATTGAAAGAGTCTATGGATACGCAAAAGGAACTTATCGAACAAAAGAAGGAAGTCATTCAGGTTGCCATTCAGGGTAAAACTGAGACACAACAAGAAGTTCAGAAAGTATTGGTTAAACAGCAGACTGTGTTAGATCAACTAAGCAAAGAAGAAAAGGCAGCCTTAAATGCTTCCTTATCTGCTCAAGCAAAAGTTAATCGTATCCAACAATTGATTGAACAGGAAAAACTTGAAGCTGCTTACGCTGCCAAGGAGAAATCTTCTGGATCATCATCAGGCGGAGGGGGAGTTTCCGGTACAGTCGCTGTCTCAGGTGGAGCTAAGCAAGTTCTTAATTATGGAGCTCAATTCTTAGGAATTAAATATGTCTGGGGTGGTACGACCCCTTCGCCGGGATTTGATTGTTCAGGGTACGTACAATATGTTTTCCGAAACAGTGGTATAACCCTGAGCAGAACTTCAGAGCAGCAGTTTAATAATGGAGTTTCCGTTTCTCGTTCGGACTTAAAACCCGGGGATTTGGTATTTTTTGCCACATACTCATCAGGTGCATCTCATGTAGGAATCTATGCCGGAAACAATACAATGATTCATTCCTCTTCTGGAGGGGTTTCCTATGATGATATGACTAGTTCATACTGGGCTAAGCGATATCTGGGAGCTCGTCGAGTTATTGCCCAGTAAATGACAAGGGCGAGCTTTTCCAGAATTGATTTTGGAATAGAAATTCATTCACATACCACTTAATGTTGATTCGGGATGGGCAGGTTAATCTCACTTTTAAGTTCCAAATCCTTTTGGTTTTCAATCTAAATGGCTGATCGGAACCCTAGACCCTAGACATACTTATAATGGCTAGGGTTTTGTTTTTTGTTAGTAGAAAATCTCTCTCGCAACAAGTATTTAAACCATTTTAATATGTTCGCTTTTGTGAAATATCCAGACGGAAATTAAGCACCAAGAAAGATAAACAAAAGGTTGGATGTATTTATAGATTCCGATTGTTTCATATAGTCCTGATTGGGACATTACCATACCCACTGAATAATTTAAGGCTACAAAAGCGAGGAGATAGGGGACAAAAAAAGTTTTCCTCACAGGAAGAAAGTAGAAGAAAAGCATGAAGTAAAAAGTCCATCCAATGGGAGTCCAAAATGAAAAAAGCCCGAAGATACTTGTCTCACCCATGTTTTTGTAGTTTAAGTACCCCATAAAATGAAATAAAGCCACAAGTAGGGTATCTCCAATACCTCCAAAAATCAAACCATAAAGAAGATATTTCTTATATAAGTTTCTAGGAATTAAGATAATCGTCGCTAGCCCAATAGTAGCCGCAAAAATGAAATAAAAGGACAAATCAAACATTAAATACAACTCTTTCTCTATAGATTTTATTGTAGAATTTCCATATCTGAAGATATTAATTCACCAAACCATAAACGAGGTGAAATTGAACTATAACATACATTCAGTAGGATAAGGCATTTGGTAGTTTGCGTTTTAGTTGTGATATGCTGTGATATAATAAAAGGCCAAAGGCTTGGCTTAGTTAAGTGGTCATTAATTATTAAAAATTGCTTTTATATAAAACTAGGGGGAAAGATTCTTGAAAATACTCGTAATTAATCCAGGATCAACTTCAACAAAAATTGCCGTTTATGAGGATAGCAAATGTTCATGGAAGTATGGAATAAATCATCCTGCCCAGGAGATCAACACCTTTTTACGGGTAAGTGATCAATCTGAATATCGCATCAAATATATATTAGAGCTCTTGGAGGAAAAAGGATCTTCCCTGGACTCTTTTGCTGGAATAGTGGGACGGGGCGGAATGCTCAATCCACTTGTTGGCGGGACTTACTTGGTGGACGAAAATCTGGTTAAAATCTTGCAAAACCCACCTGGTGGGGAACATGCTTCAAATTTAGGTGGTATCATTGCCTATTACTTAGGACAGAAAACAAAAGTTCCTGTCTATATTGTTGATCCCGTTTCAGTTGACGAAATGGAGCCGGTAGCCAGGCTTTCGGGACTTCCTGAACTGCCCCGACTCAGCCAATCCCATGCCTTAAACATGAAGGCTGTAGCCCGAAAGGTGGCAAATAGGTTAGGGAAGGCTTATGATGAGGTTAACCTTATTGTTGCTCACTTAGGTGGAGGAATTTCAGTAACCCCTCATCGGCGAGGGAAAATGATTGATGTCAATAATGCTAATAATGAGGGGCCTTATTCGGTTGAACGCTGTGGTACCCTGCCCAGCGCTCAACTTGTAAAATTATGCTATTCGGGGAAGTATACTGAGCAGGAAATGCGGGCCAAAATCCTTAAAGAAGGTGGTTTGTTCGCTTATCTGGGAACTAAAGATGCTCAGGAAGTTGAGAGACGGATGAAAAACGGAGACTCCTACGCAAGTCTTATCCTGGAAGGACTATGTTATCAAGTAGCGAAGGAAATTGGGGCCATGGCAACGGTTTTGCTCGGTGGGGTTGACCAGATAGTCTTGACCGGGGGACTTGCGCATTCAGAGTTTATTACTCAGGAAATCACGCGGCGGGTATCATTTATTGCTCCGGTAATTGTGATTCCAGGCGAAGAAGAGATGGAAGCATTAGCTCTTGGAGCCTTAAGAGTTCTTAATGGAGAAGAGGAAGCCTTAACTTATAACAGTTAGTAGGGATATAATACTAACCAGAAAGGATAACTTTAAATGGGGTGTAACAATGCGCTTTAGCGGGTTTGATGCTTTATTCGATAGAGCAAGGAGTTTAGGCCGGGCAAAAGTAGCTGTGGCAGCTGCTGCCGATAAAGAAGTAATGGAAGCTATCAAATTAGCTGAACAAGAAGGACTGATTACACCGCTGCTGATTGGTGATGTCAATCAGATTGAGCAACTGGCCTTAGAAATAGGGTGGAACTTGGAAAGAGCCAAGTTGATTCAGGAAGCAAATCCTCAAGAAGCAGCTCATAAGGCTGTAGATGCAATTGTCAATGGGGAAGCGGATTTTTTGATGAAAGGGCTGATTAACAGTTCGGACTTTTTACGGGCTGTACTTCGTCCTGAAGGAGGACTTCGAACCGGACGTTTGCTGAGTCACTTAGCAGCATTTCAAGTTCCTGGGTACTCTCATTTGTTCTTTGTAACAGATGGAGGAATGAATATTGCACCGGACTTGACTCAGAAAAAACAAATATTAGAAAACAGTTTGTTCTATTTGCAGAGAATCGGAATGGAATTAGTAAATGTCATAATACTCGCAGCTAATGAAATGGTTGATCCCAAAATGCCGGCGACAATGGATGCCAAGGAATTAGTCGCAATGGGAAAAGCAGGAGAATTCCCAGGGGCGATTGTAGAAGGCCCGCTAGCTCTTGACGGAGCAGTAAGTGCTGTTGCACTAAAACATAAGGGAATTAGCAGTAAAATTAATGGCGAGGTCGATTTGATTTTAACTCCGACCATTGAGGTAGGGAACGTCTTAGGAAAATCAATGGTCTATTTTGCAGGAGCAACAATGGCAGGAATTGTCCTTGGGGCTAAAGTGCCTATAGTACTGACCTCACGCAGCGACACCCCTAGGAACAAGTTTATGGCCATAACCATGGCTGCTTTAAGCCGAACACTATCATAAGCCTCTTTACATTTTTCTATTTTTTGAGTTAAAATGCTTGTATGAGTTCATTTTAGAAAAAATTTGCTCATTTCTACTAAGGGGGGAGACTAGAGAAAGCATGAAAAAATTAATGACAGGCAATGAGGCAATTGCTCGGGGTGTCTATGAATATGGAGTCGGCGTAGCTGCTGCCTATCCTGGCACACCAAGTACTGAAATCCTCGAAAATATTGTGAAATACCCTGAAGTTTATTGTCAGTGGTCGCCTAATGAAAAAGTAGCAATGGAAGTCGGAATCGGGGCAGCTATTGCCGGCGCTCGCTCTATTGTTGCTATGAAAATGGTAGGTGTTAATGTAGCTGCGGATCCGCTTTTTACTGTAGCTTACACTGGAACTCGTGCTGGCTTAGTCTTAGTGTCAGCGGATGATCCGGGAATGCACTCCTCGCAGAATGAGCAGGACAATAGACTATATGCAGCCTTTGCTAAGATACCCTTGTTAGAGCCCTCTAACTCTCAGGAAGCTAAAGATATGGTTGGCTTGGCGATGGAGATTTCCGAAACTTTTGATACGCCCGTAATGATTCGGATAACGACACGGATAGCCCACTCCCAGAGCTTTGTAGAGTTACAGGATCCTCAAGAACGAATAATTAAGACCTATGAGCGTAATCAAAGTAAATATGTTATGCTTCCGGCTAATGGACGCGCTCGGCGTTTAGTAGTGGAAGAAAGGATGCATAAACTCGCTGACTATACAGAGACAGTGGCAGTTAATTATATGGAGATGGATGACCCAGGCGTTGGAATTATAACCTCCGGGATTTCCTATCAATATGTTAAAGAAGCTCTTCCTAAGGCTTCTGTTCTAAAATTAGGATTGACCAATCCTTTACCGTCAGGCTTGATTAAAGAGTTTGCGGCTAAAGTCGATAAACTCTATGTTGTCGAGGAATTGGAGCCCTATATGGAAAACGAAGTCCGTAGACTGGGCATAAATGTCGTAGGTAAAGAACTCTTCCCACCCTTCGGGGAACTCTCCGTTCGGATGATAGGGGAAAAGATCAGCGGTCAACCCGGAATACCGGTAGCTCCAGCTTTTGACTCGCCGGTTCGCCCGCCGGTGATGTGCCCCGGTTGCCCGCACCGTGGAGTTTTTTACACCCTTAAACAACTTAAATTGATTGTTTCAGGTGATATTGGCTGTTATACTTTGGGGGCAATGGCTCCACTCCAAGCAATGGATACAACAATTTGCATGGGGGCCTCAATCTCAGCAGGTTTAGGTATGATCAAAGCTCATCCGGAAATGGCCGAAAATATGGTGGCAGTAATTGGTGACTCAACCTTCCTCCATTCCGGGATTACCGGACTTATGGACGTGGTTTATAACGGTGGAAACCTTACGACAATTATTCTCGACAACTCCATCACAGCCATGACAGGGCACCAGCATAACCCCTCTACAGGCCAGTCACTGATGGGTCAGCCGGCTCCTCAAGTCGACTTTGTTGCTTTATGTAAGGCTTTGGGAATAAAGCGAATTACCGAAGTTGATCCTTTTGACCTACCAAGGGTTAAAGAAGTCATTAAAGCAGAAGTTGCCGCCCCGGAACCTTCAGTGATTATTGCTAAACGTCCTTGTGCTCTTATTATCAAAAACACAGAAAAGCCTCTCCAAGTTCAAGACTGCAGTGGCTGCAAAATGTGCCTAAAACTAGGATGTCCAGCACTTTCTTTTGATGAAGAAAATAAAACTGCTCAAGTTGACCAAGCCCTATGTACAGGGTGCGGAGTGTGCATAAATATATGTAAGTTTAATGCCTTGCGAAAGGCCGGTGACGGTAATGTCTAATATAATTAATGTTCTACTCGTAGGAGTAGGTGGCCAGGGAACAATTTTAGCCTCGAAAATTTTAACCCATGCCGCCATGGCCCAAGGGTATGAGGTGAAGATGTCGGAAATCCACGGTATGGCTCAACGAGGGGGATCTGTTGTAACCCAAGTTCGGATGGGAGAAAACGTTTACTCACCTGTTATAGAACCCGGAGAGGCAGATTTTATTGTCGCCTTTGAACAGCTGGAAGCTTATCGGTGGGCTCACTTCTTAAAAAAGGACGGCGTCTTAATCGTCAATACTCAAAAAATTGTACCTTTAACAGTTCTTATCGGAGCCAAAACCTACCCCACAACAATTCTAAGTGACCTTAAAGAACGTGTGGAGCGTTATATTGAATTGGACGGGTTAAAGTTGGCTTCCGAAGCTGGCAATGCCAAAGCAACGAATGTGGTTTTAATGGGAGTTCTCTCTAAGTACATGAATTTCCCAGAGGATACCTGGAAAAATGCCCTTGATGCCAAGATTCCTGCGAAGCTGCTGGACTTAAATAAGAAAGCCTTTGCTTTGGGAGTGGCCGAAGCGAAATAATTTGGTCTTAGATGTGAATACTAAAGATAAGTCAGAACAAGATGAAAGAAGCTGGAACACGCAGGTGCACCAGCTTCTTTTGTTTATATCTTTTTATGGTTTTCCGAATCCTCTGGGGTAGGGTGCTCTTGTAATCGTCCTGCCCGACGGACTGCGTCTCGAAGTAAAAACTCAATATGAGCATTGGTACTTCTGAATTCATCTGCGGCCCAACGTTCCAGAGCGGCATAAAGTTTTGGATCAAGTCGCAAAGGGAACTGCTTCTTTGTTGCCATTTTTAACACATCCAATGTAAAGCTGTTGGAGATATTTGATTTATTAATAGAAGAAATTGTTGATAAGGAGTTACTAATACATTGTTCCGGCATTGATGACAGGTTGAGCCGACCGCTCGGAAACGATAGAGACTAAGAGGTTATTAATCATTGCGGCTTTGCGCTCATCATCTAGTTCTACAACTCCATTTTTCTCGATTCGTTCAATAGCCATCTGGACCATACCTACAGCGCCCTCGACAATAATTTGGCGAGCGGAGAGGATAGCAGAAGCTTGTTGACGCTGAAGCATGGCACCGGCAATTTCTGTAGCATAGGCCAGGTGGGTGAGCCGGGCTTCGCTGACTTCTACACCAGCCAGATTAAGCCTTTGTTGGAGTTCGTTCATTAATTCTTGGGATACTTCTTCAGGATTTCCTCTAAGGGAAAAGCCTTGTCCTTCAAAGTTGTCGTAGGCATAACGGGTTGCGATGTGGCGTAATGCTGTTTCGCTCTGAATCTCTACAAACTCTTCGTATTTTTCAACGTCAAAAATGGCTTTAGCTGTATCAACGACCCGAAATACTACGACTGCTGCAATTTCCACTGGATTACCTTCAATATCGTTTACTTTTAGAGTTTTGCTGTTGAAGTTTCGCACTCGTAAAGATACTCCCTTGCGAATAGCAAGTGGAACACTGAGCCACAGACCGGGTTGGCGGATCGTTCCCAGATAGCTCCCGAAAAACACGAGGGCATAGGATTTATTGGGTTGAACCACCAAAATACCGGAACCTAAAATAATAGCCAAGATAATCAGGGGGATACCCACTAAGTTTTCCTGAATGACTAAAGCAATACCTCCAGTTATCAGTGCAAGAATCAGAATCAGAGCAAAATAACCATTAACAGCCCAGGCTTTTTTCTCAATCATTTTAATTCCTCCTTGAGTTCATATTGATATTTATATGATATCACTTTTGCAAAATATGTAAAGTAGTATCTTTTAACAGGCCATGAAGTTAAGTGCTTACAATCCCGAAAAGAAGAATATAAAACTTGCGACTATAAATTTCAGAAATGGCCATTTTAATAATGAACTAGTGATTTAGGAGGAACTACAATGACTAACATGCCTCAACCTACTTTTCCTGCTCAG
>JGI2924J29684_1077528_pt1 | contig 18299 bp, 15 predicted proteins | sample BenlonsequencITS_FD_29684 | JGI IMG/M metagenome (IMG submission 29684)
GATGATCGACTGCACTTCGGTGTTCTTGAGCACCCGGTCGATCCGCGCCTTCTCGACGTTGATGATCTTGCCGCGGATCGGCAGGATGGCCTGGAACTCGGAGTTGCGCCCGCTCTTGGCGGAACCGCCCGCGGAGTCGCCCTCCACGATGTAGACCTCGGATTTGCTGGGGTCCTTGGAACGGCAGTCGGCGAGCTTGCCGGGCAGGCCGCCGATATCGGTCGCGGTCTTGCGGCGCACGGTCTCGCGGGCGCTGCGCGCGGCCTCGCGGGCGAGGTAGGCCTGCTGGGCTTTGGTGACGATGAGCTTGGCCTCGGACGGGTTCGCCTCGAACCAGTGGGTGAGCTCCTCGTTGCAGATCTTCTGCACGAAAGAGCGGATCTCGGTGTTGCCGAGCTTGGTTTTGGTCTGGCCCTCGAACTGCGGCTCGCCGAGCTTGACCGAGATGACCGCCGCGAGGCCTTCACGGACGTCGTCGCCGGTCAAGTTCTTGTCCTTCTCTTTGAGGATCTTTTTGTCGCGGGCGTATTTGTTCATCGTCGAGGTGAGCGCCGCGCGGAAGCCCTCTTCGTGCGTGCCGCCCTCGTGGGTGTTGATCGTGTTCGCGAAGGTGTAGACGGACTCGGTGTAGCCGGAGTTCCACTGCATGGCGATCTCGACCTCGTGGCCCTCGCCCTTGCCTTCGAAGCTGACGATGGAGTTGTGGACCGCCGTTTTGGTGCGGTTGATGTGCCCGACGTAGTCGTGCAGGCCGCCGGGGTAGTGGTATTCGCGGCGCTTGACCGCCGGGGCCTGGGCCTGCGCTTCCTGCTCGGAGCGCGCCACCTCGGCGGTGTCGAGGGCCTCGCCGTCCTCCGCCGCGTCGATTTGGCCCTCGCGCAGGTCGGTGAGCGTGATGATGAGGCCCTTGTTCAGGAAGGCCATCTCTTGCAGGCGCCGGGCGATGGTGTCGAAGTCGTAGTGGGTGGTCTCGAAGATCTCAGGGTCGGCCCAGAACCGCACGGTCGTCCCGGTCCGCTTGACCGGGTCGCCCTTGGTCAAAGGCCCGGGCTTGGCTTTGTCGTAGGACTGGCTCCAATGGAAGCCGTCCACGTCGATCTCCACTTCCAGTTTGTACGAGAGCGCGTTGACCACGGAAATGCCGACCCCGTGCAGACCGCCGGAAACGGCGTAGGAGTCCGAGTCGAACTTGCCGCCCGCGTGCAGCACGGTGAGGACGACCTCGACGGTCGGCGGGCCGGAGGCGTGCGGGGCGACGGGGATGCCTCGGCCGTCGTCCACCACTTCGACCCCGCCGTCGGCGAGGAGGGTGACGTCGACGCGCGTCGCGTACCCGGCCATCGCCTCGTCCACGGAGTTGTCCACCACTTCTTGGACGAGGTGGTGCAGGCCGCGCTCCCCGGTGGAGCCGATGTACATGCCGGGGCGTTTGCGGACGGCTTCGAGCCCTTCGAGGATGGTGATCGAGCTTGCCCCGTACGAGGACTTGTCGGCGTTCTTCTTTTCGCTCATTGTCCTCCTATAGTAACCCCTCGGTCTGACAAAGCCCGCGCACTGCCACCTCTCATGGCCGTGAGTCGCGTAACGCGCCCCGCCCGGAGTCAGTCGCCCGAAAGCGGGGTTGCCGCGCCGAACGGCCCGCTGGGCGGCCCACACGTTGCCGTGTGCGGCGCGATCGGCCTTTCGTCAGGTCCGCAGGCCCCAGTCCCGCAGGAATTGCTCGACCATGCCGTACTCGCGTTCGTCGCGAACCGCCACATGCGGGGCCGCCGCCGCGATGTACCGTGCGACCTCGTCGAACCCTGGAACGGTCCACCGGGGGTAGTCAAAGCGCTCCACGGCGCCGCGCCCAGCCCGCGGGTCGGGCTGGCGCGCGAGCAGGAGCGTATGGGAGGAACGGGCCGAGACGTCAGAGCCCAAGGCGCGATACGTGACATCGGTGACCGCGCTGAGCGCCGCGATCTGCTCCCACGGCACAAAGGCGTCCTGTTCCGGGTCGGGGGAGCCGGGGGCAAAGCCGTCGGGGCGGAACACGAACACCGGCTTGGCGTCCCACAGCTGATTGGCCTGCGACCAGATCACAAGCAGCGCGGCGGCGCCGAACAGCCAGGAAGCCACCCCGAAAACCGCCCACCAGACTCCCCCGTCCTTCAGCCCCCACGCGCCGCTGAGGCCGCACAGCCCGACGACCAGCACGACCGAGCCGACCAAGCCGAGGTTGTTGACGACGCCGTTTTTGCGCACCACCCTCAGCTCGTCCGCAATGGTCATGCGCATGCCCGCTGCGCCGAAGCCAATCCCTGACGGACCGCCTCGGCCACGTACTGCGCGAGTTTCACCGGCACCGCGTTGCCGATCATCTGCTCGGCAGCCGTCTTGGTGGCCCCGAACCAGAAATCCGGGGGGAATGTCTGCACCATGGCCCGCTCGGCGGTGGTCAGGGCGCGCAACCCCGCCGTCAGCGGAGCGGTGTCGCCGGGATGGCCCGGGTATCCCCTGGGCACCGGCCGGTTCACGCCCCGGACGGTCGGCGAGGGCTCGTCGACCGAGAACACCGCCCGGCGCGCGTAACTGCGCGGATGGCGGTAATAATGGTCCACATCCAGCGCGGAGCCGAAGTAATCGCGCAACGTCATCGGCGCCGCCGCGAGGTTCCCGGTCAGCGCCCCCATCGCCGCGCGGGTGCTGCCGGGGTGGAGAAAACCAATCGTGAACAGACGTTTGCGTCTTTGCGGCACCCCGCAACGCGACGCGTCGAGCACAATCCTCGCAACGCAATAACCGTGCGCCTCCAAAAGCGCCACCGCCCGGCGCGGGGCCGCCGCCTTCGCGGCGCGCTCGACGTTCTCCATGACGAAAAAGCTCGGCAGGAACGTGGCGACCAGTTGCGCGAATTTCTCCGTGAGATCCGCCCGGCCCGCTTCGACCCGTCTGCCGGCGGAAGAAAAGTCCTGGCAGGGCGGCCCACCGATGATCCCGTCGACCTCCGCCGCGCATTCGCGCAGGGCCGAGCTGGCGAGGTCCACATCGCCGAGGTCGAGCTCGACCGCGCGGTGGCGGAAGTTGCGCCGATAGACCGCGAGGGCTTCGGGCCAATTGTCGACGGCGAGGGCGACCTCGAAACCCGCCGACTCGAAGCCGAGGGACAATCCCCCGCAGCCTGCGAAAAGGTCGAGCAGTCGGGGCCTGCCCACGATGTCGTGCGGAGCCATGACCGGACAATAACAGCGGCGAGGGACGAACACCGGGATTTCGATGGTCCGCCGCCATGATCGCGACGAGCCGCTTGTTACAGTGTGCGGGTGCGCACAGCCGCTCGTTTCGGAATCGTCCCCGCCGCCTTGGCGTTGCTCGCAGGCGCGCTCGGCGCGTGCGGTTCGCCGGAGCCGACCGCGACGGTCAAGATCGGCACCACGGACGACAAGGGCGAGGGGTGGAAGGCTTTTGTCCAAGAGGCCAAGCGCCAGGGGATCAATCTGGAGACAACCCCTTCGTGGGACTACCTCGGCCCCAACGACGAGCTGGAGAACAAGCAGGTGGACGTGAACCTCGCCCAGCATCTGCGCTCGCTCGCCAGGTACAACGTCGAGCACGGCACGCAGCTGGCCCCCATCGCCTCCACCTACATCGTCCCGCTCGGGCTGTACTCGAAGAAGCACAGGACGCTCGCCGAGATCCCGCAGGGGGCGAAAATCGCCATCCCCGACTACCCGCCGGACACCGCACGGGCGCTGTTCGTGCTGCGAAGCGCGGGGTTGGTCGTCCTCAAGGGCGACCCGTGGTCGCCCACCAAAGACGACGTGGACCCGAGTTCGAAGGTCGCCGTCGAGACGATCAAAGCGGACTTCCTCGTCCGGGGCTACACGGAGGACGACGGGGCGGTCGTCAACAACACGTGGCTCGCCTCGGCGGGGATCGACCCCTCGGCCGCCTTGGCGAAGGACGACCCGAGCGCCATCAACTCCCCCGATCCGCAGGAACGGGCCCGGATGGAGCAATACATCAATGTGATCGTCGCCCGGAGCGAAGACAAAAACAACCCCCTGTACAAGCGGCTCGGCGACATCTACCACGCCAAGCCCGTCCAAGACACCTACGCGCGGCAGTCCAAAGGCTCTCAGATCGACGTGAAGAAAACCCCCGAAGAACTGCAAAGCGCCCTTGTCGCGCTGGAGAGCCGCATCCGGGCCGACCGCAAGTGAGCGCCGCCGGAACCGAAAGCTCGGCGCGGACAGGCTAGGGTGGGGCGGCGCGCGCAGCCGAGCAGAACGGCGCGGGTGTGCGCGGAACACGACAGACGGACCACGACAGACGGACAGCGGCATGACGGATCAGGACACGAGGAGCACTCGGTGAGCGCGACAGCCCCGAAGAGATCCGCGAACGGACTGTTCCCAAGGTCGTTGGCGCAGGGGCTCGTGCTGCTGGGCACCGCCGCGGGTTCGATCGTGGTGGTGCTCGCAGCGCTCGTCGCGCTCTTGAACTTCAGCGCGAAAACGGCCACCGGCGGCGCGAATGTCGTGGTCCTGGGAACCACGGACGCGGGCAAGGACAGCTGGTCCGCCTTCGTCGCCGAGGCGAAGCAGCAGGGCGTGGAAATCGCCACCGTCAACTTCTCCAACTACCAGCAGCCCAACGACGCGCTCGCCCAAGGGCAGGTGGGCGCGAACCTTTTCCAGCACCTGCGCTTCCTCGCCGAATACAACGTCGCGCACAACACGAACCTCACCCCGGTGGCGGCGACGTTCATCGTGCCGCTCGGCCTGTACTCGCACAAGCACAAAACACTCGCCGAGATCCCCAAGGGCGGACAGATCGCAATCCCGAACGACCCGTCCAACCAGGGCCGCGCTTTGTTCGTGCTGCGCGCGGCGGGGCTTGTCAAGCTCGTCGGGGACCGGCTGAGCCCGACGACGAACGACGTGGACACGGCGGCCTCGAAAGTCGTCCTGGTCCCCGTCGACCCCGCCCAGACGGCGCGCTCGCTCGATTCGGCCGACGGGGCGGTCATCAACAACAACTATTTGAGCGACGCGGGCGTGGACCCCGCCACAGCGCTGGCCAAAGACGACCCGAACGATCCCAGCTCGGCGCAATACATCAACGTCGTCGTCGTGCGCCCCGAAGACAAAAACAATCCCTTGTATTCGAAGCTGGCAGACATCTACCACTCCCGGCCCGTGGTGGACGCGTACAACACAGAGTCCAAAGGAACGCAGGTGCCCGTGCAGAAATCCGGCCCGGAACTCCAGGCGATCCTGGCGGACATCGAGGCGAAGACCAGGGCGGGACAGTGATGACGCAGAACACCGCGGCCAGCGGCGGCACAAGCATCCGGTTCGAAAACGTCAGCAAAACCTTCGCATCCGGCAAACGGCTGGTCACAGCCGTGGACAATGTCAGCTTGGACATTCCTTCCGGCGAAATCTTCGCGATGATCGGCTATTCAGGGGCCGGGAAGTCCACCTTGCTGCGGATGATCAACGGCTTGGAGCGGCCGACTTCAGGGCGGGTCCTCGTGGGCGGCGCCGAGGTTTCGTCGCTGCCGGAGCGCCAGCTGCGAGCCATCCGGGCCGACGTGGGCATGGTCTTCCAGCAATTCAACCTTTTCCGGTCGCGCACCGTGGCGGGCAATGTGGCGTATCCGCTGAAAGTGGCCGGATGGCCCGCCGCGAAGCGCGCGGCCCGCGTCGCGGAGCTGCTCGACTTCGTCGGGCTGGCCGACAAAGCCAAGCACTACCCCGACCAGTTGTCCGGCGGGCAGAAACAACGCGTCGGCGTCGCGCGGGCATTGGCGAGCGGCCCCTCGGTCCTCCTCGCCGACGAGGCCACCAGCGCGCTCGACCCGGAGACGACCAAGGACGTGCTGGGCTTGTTGCGCTCGGTCAACACCGAGTTCGGCGTGACCATCGTGGCGATCACCCATTCGATGTCCGTCGTGCGGGCGCTCGCCGACCGGGTGGCCGTGCTGGCCAACGGCGCCGTGGTCGAGACCGGGACGGTGTTCGACATCTTCGCCAATCCGCGCAGCGACATCAGCCGCAATTTCGTCAGCACCGTCCTGCGGCACGCCCCGGACAGTCAGGACTTGGCGAGGATCGCGCGGCGCCACGCAGGGACCATTGTCTCGGTCGAGATCCGAGACGATGTGCAGATCGGGCGCTTGCTGAGCGAGGCGGCCCGTGGCGGGGTGGGCTTCGAAGTGGTCCACGGCGGCGTTTCCAGCTTGCAGTCGCGGGTGTTCGGGAACTTGAGCCTCGAATTGCAGGGGCCGCCTGAGGGGGTCGCGCGTCTGGTCGGCGAACTCAAAGCCGCAACGAAAACCATCGTGGCGCAGGAGGCCTTGCCGTGATCGACCATCTTGTCCGTTGGTTCGGGGCAGACCCGAGCTGGAACAGACTCGGCCCGCAACTGGGCGAAGCATTCGGGGACACACTGTGGATGGTGCTCGTGACCATCGTCTTCGGCGGTGTCCTCGGCCTGATCCTCGGCGTCGTGCTCTACTGCTCCCGGCCATCCGGGCTGTTGGAGAACCGGCTCGCCCACATCGTGCTCAACGTGGCCGTGAACGTTGTGCGGCCCATCCCGTTCGTGCTGCTGGTCGCAGCGCTCGGCCCGATCACCCTCGGCCTGATCCACACCACGATCGGTGTGCAAGCGGCCGTTTTCGTCATGGTCGTCTCCGCCGCCTTCGCCATCGCCAGGATCGTGGAACAGAACCTGGTGACCATCGACCCCGGCGTCATCGAAGCCGCCCGCGCCGTGGGGGCGGGCCCGCTGCGGATCATCGTGACCCTGCTCATCCCGGAGGCGTTGGGGCCGCTCATCCTGGGCTACACCTTCGTGCTGGTCGGCGTCGTCGACATGTCGGCGATGGCAGGGGTGGTCGGCGGCGGCGGCATTGGCGATTTCGCCATCACCTACGGGTACAACCGCTTCCGCTGGGACGTCACCTTGGTGTCGGTGCTCATCATCATCGTCTTCGTGCAGCTCGCCCAATTCCTCGGGAACTATCTCGCCCGAAAAGCTTTGCGCCGCTGATCCAAGCCCCAGCCCTCGCCGCGCAGTGATAGCATATGCCCTGCGACAGCATTGCGATTGGAGTCACATGGGAAAGGCCACAAGCCCTCGGGCGGGCGGAGCCTCGCAACGACACGGCCGCAGGCTCACGGGCCTCGGCCTGGCAGCGGGTTTGATCGCCGCCAGCGTGTTCGCCATTTCGCGACCCGCCGCGGACGCGACGCCGGGGACGGCTGGCGGCCCGGCGCGCATGAACCCCACGTCGTGGAACCCGACGGACGACCGTGAGCCCTTCGAGTCCCACGGCCCGTACGTCTTCGACTCGCGCGAGCCGTACGCCAGCCGCACCGGGCCGGCCGAGTACCGCACCGGCGTCGGCAGCTTCGGGGAGGCCTGCCGGCGCGCCATCAACACCTGGGGCCCTATCGAACCGGCCTATCTCACCTGGCGGGTGAAGGTGGAGAGCACGGACGACTATTACGCCGCGGAATACGAGGCCGACAAACTCTCCTTCTACGTCGACACGGCGCACACGTCGATCCAGCGGGGACTCGCCGGAGTGCCGGGCTACGAGACCAGGGCCGACCCGATCCGCAAACTCGACAACGCGCTCGTGCTCATGCACGAGATGATCGGCACCGGCGGCGGGCAGGCCCCCCTGTTCCCGGACGTCGGCATCCCCTGGGAGCACTGGGACAGCATGTGGGATGTGCTGGACCAGGCCCACGACGAAGTCCTCGCGGCCTGCCCCGCACAGTCCTGACCGGCGAACCCGCGCACCGGGCCAGTCTGCGCTCGACCCGTCTTCGCCGAGCCCGCGCTGGCTTGGCCAGGGCCCGGCAGCGGCTCCAAGCACAACCTCGGGACATTCACAACTGATTCACAGACTTCTCTCACCCTACTCTCGGGGTGGCGCCACACAATAAACACCATGACTGCAACGTTGGCGTCCAACTCGGCGGCCCACACCTCGTCCATTCTCATCGTTGACGACGAGCCGAACATCGCCTACCTGCTCCGCGAGTGCCTCCTGGCCCAAGGGTTCAGCGTCAAAGAAGCGCACAATCCCACCGACGCGCTGGCCGTGGTGACCAAAGAGCCGCCAGACGCGATGATCCTCGACGTCATGCTCCCCGGAATGGACGGGTACACCTTGCTGCGCCGCGTGCGGGAGATGGGCACGGAATGCCCGGTCCTTTTCCTCACCGCGCGCGACTCGTTGGAGGACAAGCTCACCGGGCTCACCATCGGCGGGGACGACTATGTCACCAAACCGTTCAGCCTTGAAGAGGTGGTGGCACGGCTGCGGGTGATCCTGCGCCGGGCGGGCAAGAGCGACGGCGCGCGGGAATCCCCCACGCTCGTCTTCGAAGACATCGAGCTCAACGAGGAGACCCACGAAGTGTGGAAGGCGGGCGTCCTCGTGCCCCTGTCCCCCACCGAGTTCACCCTGCTGCGGTATTTCATGGTCAACGCGAGGATCGTGCTGTCCAAACGCCAAATCCTCGAACACGTCTGGCACTACGACTTCGGCGGCGACATGAACGTGGTCGAGTCCTACGTGTCGTACCTGCGCCGGAAAATCGACACCGGCGAGAAGAAGATGCTGCAGACGCTCCGGGGCGTTGGGTACGTGCTGCGTGAGCCGCGTTGACCGCGAAGCCGCGTTGACGCCGCAGGAGGGGGAAAGCCGCCGCCGGAGCCCCCAAGCCCGGAAACTGCCGCTGTGGCTGACACTCGTCTCTTTGATGCTGGTCCTGGTCGGGGGCGGCGTCCTGGTGAGCGACGCGATCGTCACCATCAGCTTCCAGCGTTCCGTGATGGACCGCATCGACCAGGACATCACCGGCGTCGCCCAACGAATATCGGATCGCCCGCTCAAACCGCCCATTCCACCGGGGATGCCCATCCCGTCCATCAGCTACCCCGGCGTGCCTTCCGAATCAGGCGCCCCTTCCGAATCGCCGCCGAGCACGACCAGCGCGCAGGCAACGCCGCCGAGCACGACCAGCGCGCAGGCAACGCCGCCGACGCTGCGCACGGAGCAGCAGCCGAGCCCGGAGCTTTCCCAACCCGCCGACGGCGCCCCTGAGCCCTCCGTCGCGCCCATCTCCTCGGAAGGAGCCTCGTCCGCGCGGTACTACGTCCGGGTGGGCGACCGGGTGTACGGCCGTTTCCGAGGGGCGGACGGCACAGTCATCGCGCCGAAGATCCCCGCCGACCTCTGGGAGCTGCGGACGCCGCAGACCGTGGCTTCCGAAGGAGACTCGCAGGTCCGTTGGCGCGCGGTGTGGGTTCCGAGCCTGCACGGCGACATTGTCGTCGCCAGCGAGCTCTCCGACGTCGACGGCAACCTGTCCTCGCTGCTGACCCTGCAATTGGCCATCGGGACCGGGGTGCTGCTCGTGCTCGGGCTCGCCGGGTACTTCTTGGTGCGGTGGAGCCTGCGGCCCCTGGTGGAGGTGGAGCGTACCGCGAATCAGATCGCGGCTGGCGACTTGGAGCGCCGAGTGCCGGACTGGGGGGAACGCACCGAAGTCGGCAGGCTCTCGAAGGCGCTGAACTCGATGTTGGCGCAGATCCAACACGCCTTCGCCGCGACGTTGGCCTCCGAGGAGAAAGCGAAAAGCTCCGAGCGCAGGATGCGCCAATTCGTCGCCGACGCGAGCCATGAGCTGCGCACCCCGCTCACGGCGATGCGCGGGTTCGCGGAATTGCACCGCACAGGCGCGGGGGTCTCGACCACAATCGCGATGTCCAGGATCGAAAGCGAGGCGATCCGCATGGGCAAACTCGTCGAAGACCTGCTCGTGCTGGCCCGCACCGACGAGGAACGCCCGCTGGAGAAAGAGCCTGTGGACATGCTCCAGCTCATGACCGACGCGGTGCATGACGCCAAGGCCATAGCCCCGAGCCGGACCATCCGGTTCGAGTTCCAACCATCCGGCGGGGCGCCCGTGGTCCTCGGCGACGACGCCTCGTTGCGGCAGGTGCTTTCGAACCTGGTGAGCAACGCCCTGCTGCACACGGGGGAGGACGCGACGGTCACGCTCTCGCTGGGCGGGGACGCCCACGACGTGCTTGTGGAGGTCTGCGACACCGGGCCGGGGCTGGCGCCGGAGGACGCCGAGCGCGTCTTTGAGCGGTTTTACCGAGTCGATCCCTCGCGAACGCGCTCCAGCGGCGGTTCCGGGCTGGGCCTGGCCATTGTCAACGCCATCGTGCGAGCCCACGGCGGGCATGCCTCGGTGCGCAGCGAGCTCGGCGTCGGGACGACGTTGCGCGTCACTCTGCCCCGCCTCGCCGCCGGCCCGGAAGAGGACGACGAGCTGTATGTGGCGGACGAGTGACCGGAGCCAAAGGCTTCGGACTCCCGCCGAAAGAGCCGTCCCCGACGACGGGATGACCTGTTCTGAGACGTTTTTGCCCGGCCCCGACAAGCGCCGGGGCCGGGCAAAAACGTCTCGGAAGTCCGCCAGCGCTCATACGACGCAGCTGTTCCCGATGTCCAGGTAATCGCGGCCCGCCTGGTTGCTCGCCGCAGACAGCTTGTCCACCCACGCGTACGGCGCAGGAGCCGACAGGTTCTGCGTCTTTCGCTCAGCAAGGACAAGGCTGAGCTGGCCGAGATCGTTTTTGTACTTCGTCACCTTGGCGCGCTGGACCGCGTCTTGGACGCCCGTCTCCGCGCCGACGAGGAACGGCAGGGCTTGGTTCAGCAGGTCGAGGTCCAGCGACACGGCCTGTTCGCCTTCCTTGCCCGTCGGGAACCCCTGCGTCACCGAGACTTGGCGCTGCAGGAGGACGTCGACGTGCGCGACAAGGTGTTTGATGACGACGCAGTCCTGCGGCGAAGCCAAACCGTCGGCGGGGGCGTTGTCGTCCTCCGGCGCTGTGGCCTGTCCGGCTGTGTCCTCTTCCGCCGTGCTCTGCTCCGTGGAGCCTTGGCGCTGTTGCGCCGCGCCTGACTCTTGGGACACGTCCGCATTCGCCTGCGGGATGTCCGGGAAGTCGGGGTCGGCCGCGGAATTGCCCGACCAGCCCGCCACGAGCAGCGCGCCCACAAGGAGCGCGCCGCTCGCAGCAGTCCGCAGACTCTGCCCCGTCATTCGTCGTCGTCCGAGTTGAGCTGGCTGGCGAAGGACTGGTCGCCGGTGGGCTCGTCTTCCTCCTCGCCCGCCTCCGGCTCAAGTTGGCGGGCCATCGAGGCGTCCGGGGCGGACTCGGTGTTCTCCGGGTCCTCGGGGTTCGAGTCCCCGCCCTGCGCGATCGGGCCCCACTTGTGGTCCGGAGCCGGTTGGGTCAGCGCGGGCGTCACCTTGGGCGGGGGCTGGCCCGGCAGGCTCTGCGCCGGGCCTTGGAAATAGTTGTCCGGGAAATCAGGGGCAGGGTTGTGGCTCAACGACCCTGGGACCAGGGCGTTCGTCCCTGGCCGCACACCGCTGGTGCCGGTGCTCAATTCCGTGGCCAACGGAGCGTTCGAGCCGGGGACCGTCCCCGAGATCAAACCCGGCTGTGGCAACGCCGCGCCCGGATTCGGCCCTTGGGCGTACGGCGAGGTCTCGCCGTAGATTCCCCCGCCGCCGTACGGGTCCGACGGAACCGGCAGAACCGGGTCGGCGGCTGCGGACGGAGCGAACAGCAATCCGACGAAGATGGAACTCAAGGCCCATTTCCTCATGTGAAGTTCTTCCTTTCTGAGTATCCCCGCTTCAGCGGCGAAGCCGCGCGTGGGATGAAGACATGATCTTTCTCTGGCGTATTCCCACATCAAAAGTGGTTTCTGATTTAGATGGGGTACTCGGTGCCGTAGGTGGCCAAGGTGGAGTGCGAGTAGTCCGTGGTCAGGCTCAGCAGGGCGAACGAGCGCACGTTGACCGGGCCGCCGCAGGCGTCGATCTTCACGTTCACATTCCGCACCCGCAACCTCGCCTCGCTGCCCTTGAGGGGGATGCGGTCCATCGGGATCGCGACGATTCCGCCGGGACGCAGCGTGAACTGGACGCTGCCGCCGATGCTGGCATTGGCCCCTTCGTGCAGGATAGCGCCGCCGACCGCGCCGCCGCCGCCGATGATCGCGCCGCCGATCGGAGGAACGAGGGTGCCCGCGCCGCCGATGCCGCCGACGCCCACGCCCTGGTAGGCGTCGACTCCCGCGCTGGCTCCGAGGCTGCCGCCGAGGGTGACGCCTTGGCTCACGTCGATCTGGCAACCGATCTGATACCCGATAATCAGCTCCGCCGCCGTCACTGGGTATTTCCCTTTGCCCAGGATCTTGCCGACGCCGGTCAATTGGACGAAGCCCTCACGGGTGAACGCCGTGTCCGCCAAGTTCGCGACCGGGTTCACTTCCTCGTCCAACGTCTCAACGACCATTTCCCAGCCATCTTCGGACACATCGTGCAACACAGTGTCCGGCAATCCCTGTCCGTACGACGAAGAAGCCCCCAGGACTGCTGTGAACAAAGCGGCGGACAACGCTCCCAGAGTAGTGTTTTTGCGAACTCGATACCGTTTAGTTCGCCCGGAAACCTTGGACACAGCACCCACTTCATTGCTACGGAAGATTGCGTCAAACATATCGTTTTTCCTCACTTTTTCAATTAAAAATTGAACAACTGTCACTTTCACCAATTGAACTGAAATTCACATTCCCCCAGCGGGCGCCAACAACGAGCCCGCCCGGCCTCGCAACGCAAAAACCCAGGCAAACGAATAAATTTCAAGTCCTGTTCAGACATTTTGAGCACCAAAAAACGTCTTCTGGATAGCTCAGAAAAGAAACGGTCCGACCCCCTTGGTCGAGCACGTCAGTAATCAACGCAAATCGTCACTGATTCGCCAGTGCAAATCCCCAGTGATTCGCGAGTCGTCGTTGACAAAACCCTCGATTCCAATTAATTCGGGCTTTCACTTATTCAACCCGTTAATTAATGGATGCTTGACGATAACCACCCCGCGACCGCTTGGCAAGCTCAACGCGCGGAAAGTGTCCTGAATCACTTTCGGCGATGTAGATTCGTTCTTCCTATCCGTTTCACGCATATAGAAATACTATGTATTTTTGTTATAACGATGTGCAATTCCTGGTGCGCCCGGCGTCCGGGGCAAGGACGACGAGCGGGGCGAGAAAAGCCGCTGAGCTGCGGCAACGGGCAAGAACACACCTCCTGCGCCTCGTGAAGGGGCCGGTCGAAAAGGCGGAGCTGGTTCTGCGCAACACGTTCGGCGGCCTCGCTGTCATCGAGATCAGGCCGTTCGCGAAGCAGCTGGCCGAACGCCATGAACGAACCCGCGGCCATCGCCACGGCGAGTTCGGGCCGGGCACATGGAACCTCCCCTCCTTTGCCACAGCGGTTGTCGTGCGCGGGACGAGCCCGCCCACGCCAGGAACGGCTTTTCAGCCGCTGGTGCGGGTTTCCGGCATCCGCACGGCCAAAAGCAGGAACGCGGCGGCGGCGATCCCCGCGAGGGAAAGCATCGCCGCGTCGAACCCACCGTGGTGGGCGATGGAGCCCGCGACGGTCTGGCTCAGCGACGCCCCCACCGCGACCGCCGTGCTCATCAGGCCAAGGACCAAGTTGAACCGCCCCGTGCCCTTGGTCAGGTCGGCGATGACCAGCACAGAAACCACGCCGAACACACCTGCGCCGATCCCGTCGAGGACCTGGATCGCGACAAGCGAGACCGTGCTGTCCGTCAAGGTGTACAACACCCCCCGGACCGGAAGCACAGCGAAGGCGACGAGCAGCAACGGTTTGCGCCCCCATGAGCCCGCGAGCGCCCCGACCGGCGCGGCAATGCAAGCGATCACCAGCTGCGTGGTGATGACGCAGGCGGACATGAACATCATGGAACTCGCCCCCTGGCCTTTCGCGAGACGCTCGCCGAGCAGCGGCAGCATCGCCGCGTTCGCGAAATGGAACATCACCGCGCACACTAAGAACACGCCGAGCCGCCAGTCGGAGAACATGCCCCGGCTCCCGCCGGAACCGCTGGCCGACGGCGCGGAACCACGCGCCGCCGCATGGTCGATCTCCTCCGCGCGGATGGCGCGCAACGACAAAAACACCGGCACCGCGCACGCCGCCGCGAAAAAGAAAACGCTGCGATTCGAGACGTAATACCCCAGCAAACCCATGGACACCGCCGCGAACACATTGCCAGCGGAGTTCAGCGACTGATTGCGGCCCTGCCGACGGTCGAACCCGGCGGGGCCGACCACCCCCAGCGCCAGCGCGCACATCATCGGGCCGAACACCGTGCCAGCGGCGCCGATCACCGCCTGCGCCCCCAGCACCGGCCAAAACCTGGGCACGAAAGCCACCGCGAGCGCCGCGCAGGCCAAGGCCGCGACCGCCGCCGCCGTCAACGCCCGCTTCGCGCGAAGCCGGTCCACCAGCGCCCCCGCCGGGGCCTGGAACACGATCGCCGCAAGACCCCCGACCGTCAGCGCGATCCCGACCCGCTGCTCGTCCCAACCCCGCGAAGCCAGATACACCGCGAGGAAAGGGCCCAACCCGCTTTGCACATCCGCGAGGAAGAACACCAGCCCGTCCAACCCCCGCACCGTGCGCGCAGACGCAACAGCCGTCATCGCACACCCCCGACCCGCAGCGAAAGCCACAGCCCGAGCACCCCGGCCGCCAACGCGGCCGGGGTGGACAACGCCCCCAAACGCGTGAACTCACGCAACCGCACCGCATGCCCGTTGCGCTGCGCGACCCGCCGCCACAGCAACGTCGCCAACGAACCCGCATAGGTGAGGTTCGGGCCGATGTTCACCCCGAGCAGCACCGCCAGGACCGCGCCCGGCCCCGCCGCCGCCGCCAGCGGCACCAGCGCCAAAGCCGCTGGAAGATTATTGATGACATTCGAAACCAACGCGGCCACCAGGGCGAACCCCGCCAAAGCGGCCAGGCCTTCGCCGTGGGGCAACGTCCGTGACAACAACCCGGACAGCCCGTTGTCCGCCACAGCGCGCACCACCACCCCCAACGCGAGCACAAACACCAAAAACAGCGGCTGCGCCGAACCAGCGATCTTCGCGACACTGGTGCGGCCCGCCGCGAGCGAGCGGACCCCGAGGGCCACCGCCCCGGCCAGCGCCGCCCACGCAGGACTCGCCCCAGCCGCCTGCACCGCCACGAAACCCGCCAACACGCATCCCAGCACCGCCAACGCGAACACCGGAGCGCGTTGCCCCTGCGGCTCCTCCTGCCCCCGGGGCACAGCGCCCGCCAAGCCCGAACCCGCCAAATCTTTCGAGAAGAACAACCGCAACACCGCGTACTCCGCCGCCACGGCCGCGAGCTGCGGCGCCGCCATCACCCCCGCGAAGCCCGCGAAACTCAAGCCGCACGCGGAAAAAGCCAACAAGTTCGTCAGATTCGACACCGGCAACAGCAACGAGCCGGTGTTCGACAAATGCGCGCACGCGTAGACGTGCGGCTTCGGGCGGAAACCGAGCCGGGCCGCCGTGGAGAACACCACCGGAGTCAGCAGCACCACCGTCGCGTCCAGGCTCAACACCGCCGTCACCGCGCAGGCCGCCAGGAACACCCGGCCGAACAACCCGACCGGGTCCGCCACCCCGCGCGCCATCACCGAACCGCAATACCGGAACACGCCTTCCGCGTCGCACAGCTCCGCCAGCACCAACACCGCCGCCAGAAAACCCACCACCGGCAACAACCCCGCCGACTCCGCCACCGCCTCCGACCAGGACACCGTCCCCGCGAGGACCGCGAGCCCAGCGGCAGGGACCGCCGCCGCCGCCTCCGGCAGCCCTTTCGGACGCGCGACCGCGAACACCAACACCGCGAGCAGCAGCAGGAAAGCCACCGCCTCCGCGCCGAATGCGCTCATCGTTCCTCCGATCCATCCGGCGCGCGCTGATGGCGCTGCGCACGAGCATAGCGCGGTCGTCCTGGGTGTTCTTACCGGCTGCACCGGACCAGAAATAACGCAGAGGAGTAGCTGGCTTATGAAAGCTTGCTCGTGAGCTGTCTTCTTGTGGTTACTGATGCGAACCGGACGACTGCAAGCCTGCAGCAAAACGTCTACGGATCGCCGTCAACTCACGACCACACCGTCTTCGAACATTTTGGTAGTTGCCGTCTCAGCACTCTTGGCCTCGGGCATGCGCACTCGGGCAAGAAGCACTGCTGTGAAGAGAACTGGCAGCGTCCCGCCGAGCACGAATAATGATGTGGCGTAGGTAGGGCTTTGGCTCGCACCCGCGAGCACCGCCGAGGCGGGCACGAGCGCGAGAGACCCCAACCAATCGACGCTAATCACTCGTCCACGCACTTCGTCGGGCACATGGATTTGGAGGAGCGTGAACCAGTACACGTTGCCGATGGTGGAGAAGAAGCCATACACGCCCATCAGCGGCAGCAGCCACCAGAACGAAGGGACGAAGACCATCGCGGCCAGCGGCACAGCCCCGGCCATCCATGCGAGCAGCATGCGTCGTGGATAGTTCGGCGGCAGCGCACGTGACCCGATGTAGAGCGAGGCCAGGATCGCGGTGACTCCGGATGCCGCGATGAGGATGCCGTACGAGCTGGCTCCCTTGTCGAAGCGGTCATGGACAAGGAGGGGGAGGAGCACTTGTCTCGGCCCTGTTTGCAGGAGTAGCAGCACCCCGGCCCAGAGGATGAGCACCCAGAGCCAGCGCTCGCCGTAGAGGTAGCGCCAGAACTGCCGACCAGAGACTTTCGTCTCCCCGCCTGCTTCCGTTTCTGCGGATGCAGCGGGGTTCGCGCGCGCGGTGCGCAACAGCGCCACACAGCAGGCAGCCGCGAAAAAGCTCGCCGCGTTCACGGCGATGACCGAGACGGACGGGAGGAGCGCGACAAGGAGTCCTCCGAGCGTCGGCCCAGCGATCCGTAAGGCCACCGAGCGTGCCATCGACTCCAGCGCGTTCGCCGCATGGAGGTCGTCTGACGGAACGATGTCGGGCACGAGAGCGTCAGTTGCGGGTCCGCTGATCGCTGCGGCGGCTCCGAGCAGAAACGCCGACAACGCTAGATGCCATAGTCGCATGCTTCCGGTGACGGTGATGGCGCCCAAGGCGGCGAGGACGATGAAGCTCGCGCAATGCGACCACCCGACCACAAGCTTTCTGGAAAAACGATCAGTGAGCACGCCGCCGATGAGCACGAAACATATGAGCCCCACGGACTCGGCTCCGACCACGGCGCCAACCCCTGCTGAGTCGGCGCCGTTCTGGATCGCCAGCCAAGGAACCGCGACCAGCCATACTCCGTCACCGAGCATGCTGATGACGCAAGAGAGGAAGAGCAGTCGGTAGTCGCGCCCCTTGAGCGGCGCGATCGATCTGGCGAGCGAGGTCATTCAGCCTCCAGTGTCATATGGAAGTGCAATCCTAGAGGTAGGGCGAAATCGGTCATTTGGCGATCAGCCAGTCGATCATGTCATTGCCTGGCTTGTACTCTGATCCGTCTTCTGGCAGGAAGGTTTGTGGCCGGTTGATGGTGAAGACGTTCTCCAGATGCTCGAAAGCATGGCCGACGCCAGGCGGAATACTCGAACAACATGCCCGCTGAGAGCAGCGCGGCGGTCCCAGACGCAGCGGCCGCGAGAGACAGGTTTCGCTCGTGTCGCCCTATCCAGAAAAACAAGGCGGGCATGGCGAGGTCCGTGACAATAGAGAGCGAACACAGCCTGTGTCCCCGTGCCTTCCCCTGGTCGGCGAGAGCATCGCGCTGACTCACGTTGACAGCGAACGGAGGCGCTGTGCTCATAGCCTGCACCACCGAAGCGGTGCGTCGTCTCTGCAGTTCGTCATCTGGTTTCGATTCTTCGGCGTTGAGGGAGTCATACGTTTGGCAGCGATCTTACGGCGATGAACCAGGCATCGCGACGAGAAATCTTCGGACAACCCCCCCTCGAAGGGGACTGTAACTGCACCATCATCGCACTCTCTGCGCAAAGACGACTTGTCCTTCGACAGCCCCTGCCTGGCATGGCCCAGACCATGTGGAGGACCTTCTCAGCGAGCCAAATCCGCAAGTCACACGAGCGACTCCCGAGAGCCGCGCTCGTCGCGTGAAGCCACCGAACGAACAACATCTCAGCACGTCGACGCGCGTTTCGGTTTCCCGGCGAAGCGGCCCTGGATCTTCGGAGCCGCTCGTGGTGCCCCCTCTCGGGCTCGAACCGAGGACCTGCGGATTACAAGTCCGTATGTTCGCCAATCGACCTACGGAACTTCAAGAAGGCGAGGACAGCGGCATGAGCGCCAACGAATC
>JGI2924J29684_1077526_pt1 | contig 18293 bp, 16 predicted proteins | sample BenlonsequencITS_FD_29684 | JGI IMG/M metagenome (IMG submission 29684)
GGGCTTGCCGGATTTATCTCTTACAATCAAACAAAGCAGAGTTCTTCTCATCCCGAAACCTTTGGAAAGGGGGAAATCGAAGGGGTCGCCGCTTCTGAATCGGCAAACAACGGTGCATGTGGTGCCACCATGATTCCAATGCTTACCCTTGGGGTACCCGGCGATGGCGCGACTGCGATACTCATGGGAGCCTTCATGATTCACGGCATGGTTCCCGGGCCGATGTTATTCAAGGAACAGGGGAATATCCTGTATGCAATCATGATTGGCCTGATAATCGTTAACATTTCTTTATTGATCGTCGGTCGCGTACTTACAAGATACTATGCGCATATTACCAGAATTCCCTTTGAGATCCTTGCATGTATCGTTCTTGTTTTTTGTACTGCAGGCGCCTACTCAACCAATAATAGTATCTACGATGTCTATTACATTTATATCTTCGGGATACTGGCCTATTTTCTAAGGCGTCTTGATTTTCAACTTGTGCCTATTCTTCTTGGGATAGTTCTCGGTCCTCTTGCCGAAATGAATTTCAGGAGAGCCCTGATTCTGTCTGACGGCAGCCTGTCTATCTTTGTAACCAGACCCATCAGTCTGGCGTTTTTGCTGATTGCCTTTGGGTCGACCATTATTTTCTCAATACGAAATCGGAAAATTAATTCGAGAATTGAATCTAAGGCCGGGGTATGAGCTGATGGGATCTGGTGAAGATAAAGCGAATCGTGAGGAGACTACTATTCACTAATCTCTATGTTAAGAGCATAATGATGCCGAGGTAGCTATGGGCATCAAAAAGCGATTCAAAACAATTCTTGCCTTTCTGGGACCGGGGTTTCTTGTGACTGTAGGCTTTATTGATCCCGGCAACTGGGCCACCAATATAGAGGGTGGATCCCGCTTCGGCTATAGCCTTTTATGGGTGATTTCTTTAAGCACCCTGATGCTTATTGTTGTGCAGAATATGGCTGCGAAGTTGGGCATTGCAACGGGAAAGTCTCTGGCGGTCAATATTCGTGATGGCTTTCCCCGACCCGTATCTTTTTTTCTGGGGATTTCGATCGTTGCCGCCTGTGTCGCAACCGATGTTGCCGAACTTTTGGGCGGTGCGATCGGCTTCAATCTGCTTTTGGGACTGCCTCTCTGGCTGGGGGCTCTTGTGACGGTCTTCCTCGAGGTTTTTCTGATCGTGGGGCAGCGTTATCACCAGCTGGAGAAGATCATCGTTGCTTTTCTGGGGATTATTGCCTTGTGCTATGTTGCGGAACTTGCCATCGTCAAACCGGTATGGCATGAGGTCTTTCCGGCCCTTGTGATTCCCCGTCTTGATTCCTCCAGCATCTATATCGCCATGGCAATGTTGGGCGCGGTGGTGATGCCTCATAATATCTTCCTCCATTCGAATGTTATCCACTCCAGGGAGTGGGGAATAAACGATGAGAAAAAGCTTTCTCTTTTGAAATATGAACATATCGATACCCTCTCCGCACTGCTGCTTGGTCTGGTCGTGAACGCAGCAATGATCATAGTCGCCGCAAGGGTGTTTCACGGCAACGGTGTTGTAGTAACCAGCATCGAGGATGCTTCGAAAACCTTGGTGCCCTTGGCGGGAAGCTTTGCCGCTTTCCTTTTCGCCGTTGCCCTTGTTTTTTCCGGTGTCGGTTCTTCGGTAACCTCTTCCATGGCCGAGGTCAATGTCATCACGGGCTTCCTCGGAAAACCCGAAGACCCGAAAACCCTGCTGTATCGTATTTCGACCTTTATAACGGCCATTCCCTCCTTCGTCATCATTGTGGCGGCAATCGATACCTACAAGATTTTGATATTCAGCCAGGTGATTTTAAGCATCCAGCTTCCCTTTACCCTGGTGCCCTTGCTGTTGTTGTGTCGAAAGAAATCTCTTATGGGGGTGTTCAGGACAAAATTGCCGGAATTCCTGCTGGCTTCGGCTATCTCTCTCCTCGTCATTGGCCTGAATATCTATCTTCTCTATTCGACCCTTACGGGAGGTGCCGCCTGATGTGTCCTTTTTCCCATATTTTGTTACTCTTGGATTGCTCCCTTGTCGATCATGCCATTATTCCGAAGATCATCGACATGAGCCGTTGCGGAAACGGCAGGGTGACCCTTGCCCATGTCGTTCACTCTCATACCATCGACCAGGACCGCGCTCTAAAGGCCAAGGCCGATCGTTTTCTTGATCCGGTACTCAAGCAATTCCGCGATGCCGGAATCAATGCCGAAAAACTCCTTTTGAGTGGGGAACCCGAAAAAGAATTGGTGAAGGAAATAGGGGAAGGTGACTACGATCTTGTGGCCATGGCAACCCACGGCCACAAAACCTTTTCCGATATCTTGTTCGGAAGCGTCTCTGATTATCTGAAACATGAGACGGACGTTCCGCTGCTCATGGTTCGGGGAAAGTAGGAAACCTGGCGCTGATCTGATACATCTGCTCTATATGTTATCGCGGTAGTGAATTTATTCCCTCTTGCGTTAGGTAGATCCATATTTATAAAAATAAAAGTTACCAAAAACCTTAGCATGGCCGGTCCCAATAGATTATGCTTTGATGCATTGCCAACATATCTAATGCGGAGGAATGCTCTTAATGAAACAGAGCCTTGCACCAGTAATACAGATTGATGAAAGTAAATGTGTAAACTGCCATGCCTGTATAGCTGCTTGTCCGGTTAAATACTGCATTGACGGAAGCGGCTCTACCGTAACGATCCATCATGACCTCTGTATAGGGTGCGGGAAATGCATAGAAGCCTGCACGCACAATGCGCGATCAGTGGTTGACGATACAGAGGCCTTTTTCGATGCCTTATCACGCAAAGAGCCCATGATCGCCATCGTTGCCCCTTCCGTCGCTTCAAGTTTCCCCGATTCTTACCTCAGGCTGAACGGGTATTTAGGGTCCTTAGGCATTGAGGCCTTTTTTGATGTAAGCTTTGGGGCCGAGCTTACCGTTGCCTCCTATATCAATCATATCAAAAGGGATGATCCCGATCTTGTCATAGCCCAGCCCTGTCCTGCCATTGTTACCTACATAGAAATATATCATCCGGAGCTCATCCCTTATCTTGCGCCGGCACACAGCCCTATGCTTCATACCATTGCCATGATTCGGGAATATCGAAAAGAGTTTGCAGACCATAACGTTGCCGTTCTTTCTCCCTGCATTGCAAAAAAACGGGAATTTGCGGAAACAAAGATGGGAGACTACAATGTCACCTTCCTTATGCTGAAAGCATATATGAAGGCTAAAGGGATTACCCTTTCTTCTTATCCGGAGGTCGACTTTACCGGCCCGGATGCCGAGCGTGCTGTCATGTTTTCGACGCCCGGAGGGCTGATGCAGACGGTGGAACGTTCTTCGCCCGAACTCCTTTCGGGGATCAGGAAGATTGAGGGTGTTCCCGGGATGTATGAGTATCTTGCCGAGCTTAAGGCTGTTCTTGATAAGGGGATGCAGCCGCGCCTTGTGGACTGCCTCAATTGTGATCTTGGATGCAACGGCGGAACAGGGACGGGGCTTTCCCAGGCACATGCCGACGAGATCGAGTATCCTATAAAAAAACGAAGATCCGAGGCCATCCGGAAATATGGCAAGGGTCCTCTGAAACCGAAGGTCCAGGCGAAAAAAGTTGATAAGATCATCTCACAGTACTGGAACGAGGGACTGTACAGGCGAAAGTACCGCGATCTTTCGAATAATTTTTCTTTAAAAACGCCCAATGCCGAGGAACTTGAACAAATCTACAAAAGCATGTTGAAAGAGAATGAAGAGGATTTTCTGAATTGTGCCTCCTGCGGCTACGGAACCTGTGAGGCCATGGCATTTGCCATCTTTAATGGTCTTAACAAACCCGAAAATTGTCACCACTACCGGCAGGCAATTGTGACAAAGCAGCAGAATATGATGATAGATCTTGCAAGGAACCTCCATGAGAAAATAGAGAAGGCAGAACACCTCATTCTCAATGTCAAGGAGATCACAGCGGATGTCGAACGAAAAAGCGAGGATCAGTTTAAAGCAATAGAGGAATCATCAAGTGCTGTGGAACAGATGATCCAGTCCGTACATGAAACTTCGGTCTTGTCCGGTAGCAAACGGGAATCCATCTCGTCTTTGAAAGAATTCGCCCAGTCCAGTGATGAGGAAATGAAGGAGACCATTGAGGCTATCGGGAGTTTAAGTGCATCTGTCGAAGGTATTGGAGACTTTGTCGATATCATTGATCAGGTAGCATCGAATACAAACCTCCTTTCAATGAATGCCGCGATCGAGGCTGCTCATGCGGGAGAATCGGGAAAAGGCTTTGCCGTAGTTGCCGAAGAGATACGAAGATTAGCCGATATGAGCGGGGAAAACGCTTTGGTTATTCAGCAGACACTTGATAAGATGCTGGAACGGATCAATACGACGGCATCCGTATCGCAGAAGACAACCCAATCCATGAAGCAGGTTATTGAAGGATCTGAGGACATGGCAGAAAGCATGCTGACAATCATCCATACGATGGACGAAATGTCGGCGGCAGGAAGTCAGATCGTTACCTCTCTGGAGAGCCTGAAAAGCCTCTCCTCCGAGGTCCAAACGGTCTACCATGATGTTATGACCGCAGTCCTGGGAATGAGTGAAACGGTGTCCGCCATCGGAACGCTGTCCCGCGAAACTATGACGGTCATTCATGAGACGGAAATGGAGTAGATGCGCCGACAGCTTTCGCAGTGACGGTATTGACTCACTACCGCTTTGGGTATCGCCTGCGATAGAAGCAAAAGCTAGCTTCCTCTTCTGCCTCTACAAGGGCGTTTGCTCGGTATATCTGCTCGTAAAGCACCCTTCTGTCTGTTTCCTTGCCCTGCTTCGGCTCCCTGGTATCGATCTCTGCCGACGTGGCACTATTGGTTTTCGTCATGCATATACACTATTCAGAGCCGCATGAGGTTTCCAGGACATATGTCCTCTACGGGCGAAAAATGCGTGTTACTATGTGAATGAATTCGGAGGCTCTATGGAAGAGGAGAAAAACAGGGCAGTTGCTGAAGAAATTGAATCGTATATTGCCGATTATGGGATGGACCATTTCCTGAGCGCTCCACTTTTGGAACGGCTTCGCCTTTTTCATTTTCCTGCCTATACCAATATCTATCTTGAGCAGACCGAGGCCCGCTTTTTTTATTTTCTGGTCAAGGGCCAGCTTCAGTGTGTCCATTATCATATGAATGGCAAACTTGCCGTCATTGCCTTGACCAATCCTCTTGCCGCCATAGGTGATCTGGAACTGTTCAGCGGCATGCCGATACACAGCAACGTCATATCGACCTGCCAGGTGTCAATGCTGGGGCTTCCCATGCGGACCGTGGAAGCCTATGGCTCGCAGGACCCCCGATTCCTGCGCTTCATTGTCGATGAACTAAAAAAGAAGCTGTATAGCAACAGCTCTCTGCTTTCTGGGCATGTGCTTTCTGCATCCGGCAGACTTGCACTTTTCCTTCTCTCCGAGGCATCGACTCGAAGACAGGAGACCATCGAGCTTCCGGAAAAAGAGAGTCTTGCATCGCTTCTGGGAACCACGCTCCGCCATTTGAATCGAATCATGCATGAACTGCAGGCCTCAGGAGCGGTCGACGGCAAATATCCGTCACTTCGACTCCTTGATCGGACAATTCTTGAGGATATTATCGATCGATAGGGAAGAAAATCCTTTCTCTGTACCCAGTCTTAAAGGGCCATCCCGGAATCCGACTCCGGAATGGCCCGCCCACATTATTGGATCATATACGTTTTCGACTTCAAAGCGTTTTATTCCGACCTTAGAATCTTAGAATCCTCCGAAACCGCCTTTCATTGCGTAGTACACCTCGTTCCAGCGTAATTCGTTTTTGAACTGGCGTATGGTGGTTTCATCATCGATGACCAGAAATTCGACATCCGCCATCTCTGCGAAATCCTCGAAGTATTCGGCGGTCAGTGCCTGGGTGAAGACCGAGTGGTGGGCCCCTCCTCCGAGAATCCATGCGGCCGCAGCGGTTTTAAGATCCGGTTTAGGTTTCCATAGTGCGCGGGCAACCGGTAGCTTCGGGAGATCATGGGGCTGTTTTACCACATCGGTTTCGTTGATGATCATTCGAAAGCGACCTCCCATGTCGATGAGGGTTGCATTCAGCGCTGAACCTGCGGGAGGGGAGAATACCAGCCGCACCGGGTCGGACTTTCCCCCGATTGAGAGCGGATGGATCTCCGCTTTCGGTTTTCCCTCCGAGATGCTTGGACAAACCTCCAGCATATGGGCTCCCAAGATCATCATCTTGCCCTTTTCGAGATGATAGGTGTAGTCCTCCATAAATGAGGTACCGCCGGAAAGGCCCGAAGACATCACCTTTGCCGCCCGAAGGAGGGCAGAGGTTTTCCAGTCTCCCTCCGCTCCGAAGCCGTATCCGTCTGCCATGAGATGTTGAACGGCAAGCCCCGGCAGCTGGGGCAGGCCGTAGAGATCCTCAAAGGTGGTTGTGAAGGCGGTGAATCCCCCTTCTTCCAGGAACGATCGCATCCCCAATTCGATCTTTGCCTCGTCGCGGAGGGCCTGCCTGCGGGCTCCTGTTTTACTAAGCTCCTCGGCGAGGTTGTAGCTTGCCTCGTATTCTTCCACAAGGGTGTCGATCTGCTGTTCGGTGACCGCGTCCACTCGTTCGACAAGCTCTCCCATGCCGTAGCCGTCGACTGCATAACCAAGGCGAATTTGCGCCTCGACCTTGTCTCCTTCGGTCACGGCCACCTCCCGCATGTTATCGCCGAAGCGGGCAAGCTTTCCGGTGTGCCAATCGGCCCAGGCACAGGCTGCCCGAGACCATACACCAAGCCGTTTACATACATCCTCATCCTGCCAGTGCCCTACAATCACTGTCCGGTTCTTTCGAAGTCTGGTGCCGATAAAGCCGAACTCCCGGCCTCCATGTGCCGATTGATGGAGATTCATGAAGTCCATATCGATATCGGCCCAGGGAATGTCGCGTCCCAGCTGGGTATGGAGATGGGCAAAGGGCTTTTGCAGGGCCGAAAGTCCTGCAATCCATTTCTTCGCCGGTGAAAAGGTATGCATCCAGAAAATCAGGCCCACACAGGCGGTGCTGTTGTTTGCCTCAAGGCAGACTCTTTTGATCTCCTCGGAGGTGGTTACCACCGGACCTGTTTTCACCTTGATCGGGATTTCCCGTGAGCTGTCCAGCCCCTCGGCGATTTTTGCCGCATCCGATGCAACCTGCCGCAGGGTCTCTTCCCCGTAAAGATGCTGGCTGCCGGTGACAAACCAAACTTCATACGTTCCTATGTCGATCATTGTAGTTCCCCCTTATGGTTCTTCATGATTGTCCGTAATATGCGTTCTTGCCATGTTTTCTGTAGTAATGCTTATCCCGTATCGTCTGTTTGAGCTCTTCTGCGGCGGGATTGATTTGCAGTGTAAGCGTTGCCATTTTTGCAAGTTCTTCGAGGACTGCACTGTTATAGACCGCCTTCATTGCGTCTTTGCCCCAGCTGAACGGTCCGTGGCAGGCAACCAGGACCATTTCGACCTCTTTATAGTTGATACTTTCGAAGGCCGAAAGGATTTGCTTGCCTGTCTCTGTTTCATAGTCCCGGGTAATGGCTTCGTCACTCATCACTTCGGTTACGGGAACCTCTACGGTGAGGTGGTCGGCATGAGTAGTCCCAAAAATGGGAATGGCCCGCTTTGCCTGGGCCCAGGCCACGGCATAGGCAGAGTGGGTGTGGCAAATTCCGCCAATCCCCTCGAAATGCCTGTAGAGGATGGTATGGGTCTTCGTGTCCGATGACGGCCTGAGCTCTCCTTCGACAATGTTATTCTCGAGGTCGACCACGACCATCTTTTCCGGCGATAGTTCATCGTATGGCACCCCGCTCGGCTTGATGGCGTAAACGCCGAGATCGGGATCAAAGGAGCTTGCATTTCCAAAGGTGTAGATGGCGAGCTTCTGCTTGCTGATTTCCATATTTGCGAGGTATGCTTCCTCTTTTATGGTGCTAAAATGTCCCATGAATCTTTGTCCTTATTTCTGGTTTGTCTCTTCTTCGACGAAATTTCCGATCGCCAGATAATCTTGATAGAGCTTGTCGTAGACGGGTACATAGTTTGGATTGGGGCTATACTCGGCTTCAAAACCGCTTCCGAGTGCCTTTTGGGCCTCTTCGATGCTGGCATAGAGCCCCGAGGCGACGGCTGCAAACATTGCCGCTCCGAGGGCAACGGTTTGTTCGCTTCGTGCAACCCGTATGGTTCGGTTCATCACATCCGCGACGATCTGCATAACCAGCGGTGATTTTTTTGCAACTCCTCCGATGGCAATAACATCGCGGATTTTTGCCCCTTCCTCTTCGAACCGTTCTGCAATGCGACGAGCGCCGAAGGCTGTCGCCTCGACAAATGCCCGGTAGAGAGCCGGAGCATCCGTCCCAAGGGTGAGACCGGTGACCGCACCCTTGAGCCGCTGGTCCGCAAAGGGTGTCCTCCGCCCGTTAAGCCAGTCGACGGCAACGAGTCCCGATTGCCCCGGTTCTATCTCCGCCGCAGCCTTCTCAATTTCGGGAATGATCAGTGCGGAAACCGACTCGGCAAGCTCCTCGGCATGTGCCTTGTCTATCTTGCCTGTTTCTGCAAGCAGACCCAGCGGCCAGGCAATGAGGCTTTTGAACCAGGCGTAGACATCCCCGAATGCGGACTGTCCCGCCTCCATCCCCAGCATGCCGGGCATGATCGAACCGTCTACCTGGCCGCAGATACCCTTTACCAGGACATCTTTCATCTCTTGATTCGGGGCGATCAGCATATCGCAGGTGCTGGTTCCCATCACTTTTACCAGGGAGCCTGGGGCAATCTCCCCACCCACACCTCCCATATGGGCATCGAATGCGCCGACCGCCACCGTTGTTCCTTCCTCAAGACCCAGCCGTTGCGCCCATTCCGCTGAAAGTCCCCCTGCCGGAACATCGGAGGTGTAGGTCTTTTCGAAAAGCCGTTCCCGCAGGCCCTTCAGCAGGGGATCGAGCCTGACCAAAAACTCCTCCGACGGGAGCCCCCCGAACTCTTCATGCCACATCGCTTTATGACCGGCGGCACAGCGGCTCCGTTTCATGGTGAGCGGATCGGTTCTTCCCGTAAGAAGAGCGGGGATCCAATCGCAGTGTTCGACCCAGGAGAAGGCCGCACGTCGTACCGCCTCGTCCCGGCGAAGCACATGGAGAATTTTTGCCCAGAACCATTCGGAAGAGTAGACTCCGCCCTCGAACTTGGTGTAATCGATTCCTCCCCAGCTACGTGCGATCTCGTTGATTTCCGCAGCCTCTGCTACGGCCGTATGGTCCTTCCAGAGGATAAACATGCCGTTGGGATTTTCTGCAAACTCATCGGTAAGGGCCAAAGGAAGCCCCTCTCTATTTACCGCCACCGGTGTGCTTCCCGTGGTATCAACCGCAATTCCCCGAATTTTCTTTTCCGTACCTGCCGGGGCTTTCTTCAGGGCTTCCTTCAGCGATGCCTCCAGGCCCTCGATGTAATCCCGGGGGTGCTGTCGGAATTGGTTGTTTTTGGGATCGCAGTATGTACCCTCTTTCCAGCGTTTGTAATAGCTTACCGCGCTGGAAATTTCCTCTCCGTTCTCACCATCGACAATAATGGCGCGTACCGAGTCTGTCCCGTAATCAAATCCGAGAACATAGCTTTTTTCGGCCACAATTTCCTCCTTATGTTACTTTGTGATAAGGCCTATCGATAGAAATCAACGTTTTCTTTGGTAAGAATATCCAGCGGCATGACAATCCGGCTGGAAGGTTCACGTTTTAGTACAAGCTTTCTGTAAAGGGTGTAGACCGCTTCGAAGCCCTGTCTTTCAGGCCTCTGGCTGATGATGAAATCGATGTAGCCCCTTTTCAGGCATTCCTTGTTTGGGGGGATCAGATCATAACCGATTACCTTTATCGGAGAACCTTGCGGAAAACGTTGCTCAAGGTATTCGGCCACACGATGACAGGAAGCGTTTGTGACAAAGATTCCCTCCACCTCCGGTCTCTGGCTAAGGAGAGTATCCATGAACTTTGTACAAACATTCCGATCTTCGATGTGTTCTTCGATCACCAAAGGCGGTTTTTCATCATCGGCATATTGGCTCAGGAAACCGTTGATTCGTCCCGTGATATGGACATCAGGGATAACCGATTGAATAATAACGCACGTATCAGGATTCGGAGAGAGCAGTTTCATCAGTTTGCCTGCGAGAATACCGCTGCAGTAGGAGTCCTGCCCGATAAAGGCAAGTGCCGTGGTCTCCGGCAGATTGGAGTCGAAGAGTACGTAGGGAATGTTCCCTTTCAGTGCGTCGATGAGACGGCGGGCAGGGCTTGGGAGAACAGGGGCGATGATAAGACCGTCGGGACGATCTGCGATAATTCGTTCTGCCTCCTGCCTGAACGAGTCTTCGCTGTATCTGTCGAACTCATACCGAACTACATGTATCGAGAATTGTTCGAGCTCGGTCTCGGCCCTGAGGAGGCCCTTCGCCGGAAGCTCCCAGAATCCCCCATCCTGATCATGACGAGGAGTAAGCGCGGCGAGGGTATAGTGTCTGGAGCTGGAAAGGGTGCTGGCATACATATTGGGTTTGTAGCCAGACTCCTTAACAATGGCCCTGATCCTCCTTGCTGTTTCTACCGATACGCGGCCCCTGTTATGAAGCACGCGATCGACTGTTCCGATCGAAACGCCTGCCTGCTTTGCAATATCTTTGATGGTCATTCACGGATGTCCTTTGCAAGTATTGTCGCGTTAACGTTAACGCAATAGGTGATTATAATACCCCCGGAAGATTACTGTCAACTAAAAAAACATGTCTGTTATCTCCTCGGCACAGGACTCGAACAATCCTGTCTCCCAGGCAAAATCCAAAACGGTGTAACGCGAGCGGATCATCTGTGCAATCTCGAGCGTACGAAGAAACCGTGACCGGTCGACCCCCAGCTCCCTCGGGCTTGTAAGGCAACCGGCCCGGGCGAGCATCCCCTTGAGCTCTTCAAGAGGAACAAGTTGTGTCTCTATCTTGTCGGCAAGATTCCTATACCACTTCTTCTCGTAATTATAGCGTTCGTTGACGGTTTCTTGGGTCGGAAGCTTTGAGAGGGCGACTTCCTCGATTGCGCGGTAGGCCGACACCGGAAGGTGGGCACACCGTTGTGCAACCTCCTGCGCTCTGACCTCAGGGCCGGGGATCTTAGGCAGAGCATCGAGGTTGATGCCGTTTCTCATATGGTCTAAAACCAGGAAGGTAAAGGCGCTGATGGTAAGCAGTCCGATACCAACCTTGATACCATGAGGAACGGTTATCCCATCGATTTCCAGATGTTCCATTTCCCATACATGTGAGATTAGGTGTTCCGCTCCGGAAACGGGCCGACTGGATGAGGTGATCTGCATCGCAAAACCCGTTCGAACCAGACCCACAAAGATTTCATTGGCAAGGTCGTCGGGAGCTGCCGACAGTCGTTTGATCAGCCCCTCCTGGGTATAGGCCCATGCCGTCTCATCTATAGGGTCAAGGCCGAATGCATCGGCAAGGACCCAGTCGCTTCCCGCCGTAATCTTGCTCGCAAGATCTCCGTAGCCTGCGGCTCGAAGTTGCACTGGGGCGGCCGACAATACCTCCGGAGCCGTAAACACCGCCCGGGGTGCAGGGCAGGGAAGGGTTTGCTTAAAGTTCTCTTTTAGGATCGAAGCGCCGAAGGAGGAATAACCGTCCACAGAAGGTGCGGTGGGAACCGAAAGGTAGGGGACGCCTAAGGTACCTGCAGAACACTTGACCAGATCGTTGATCGTTCCTGATCCGAGGGATACAAGAAGACTCTGGCATAATGCTCTTTCGCCTTTCTTCCCGTCTCTCATAGGGGTGGTCAGAAGCCCTTGTACCTGGGTAATAATCTCCTGGATACGTTGATAGTCGGCGACCAGGGGGGGCTTTCCCTTGAGCACAAGCAGTTCTGTCAGGGTGAGCCCTTCCCTGCGAAGGGCTTCTTTGAAGCTGGGAGCCACAGCATCAGCTATGACCTCATCGGTGACCACGATCATTGACTTCGTTCCAAACCAGCGTTGTACTACCGCTCCCAATCCTTGCCAGCCAGCGGACAGGGCCCAAAATTTCGTATCCGGTAATTGCGTCAAGCATTCCGATGTTTCAAAATTTCTCATGCTACCTACTATATACCCCGGCCATGGGCCTTTACCATAGTGGGGGCTTTTGCCGGCGGTGGCATCGCGTTAGTAGATCCTGCCGAGATTTCAAAGAAACGCTACAGATGACGGATGACGCAATTGAGAATATAAAAAAAGAAAAGTCTCCGTACCTATTGATGTAAATTCTATTGATGAAGTCAGATTACTTCAAGAGAAGTAAATCGAAGAATACTTGACAACTTGACAAAATGAAGTATATTGAAATTATGAAAACCTTACCAGTTGGCGATTTTAAAACGCACTTCTCAGAAGTAATAGATGATGTTCGTTCTGGAGAAGAGATTATAATTACCTATGGAAAAAAGAAGGAAAATGTAGCAGTTCTTATTCCCTATAAAGAGTATAAAAAGCGAAACTCCCTAAAATTAGGATTACTACGAGATAAGCGGTATGAAATTAAACCAGATTTTGGGATGACAGAAGAAGAGTTAATAAATTTATGAGGTATTTGATCGATACACACTATCTTTTATGGTCATTGTTTGAACCAGAGAAGATAACGAAACGAATCTTGAATATATTTTTAAATGACGAGGATGAAAAATATATATCTGGAATAAACTTCTGGGAGATAGCATTAAAATATTCATTAGGTAAGTTAGAATTAGATGGGCTAAATCCTGAACAAATAAGTGAAGCATCAATGAAGGCAGGATATCATGTAGCAGAATTAGATTACAAAATATTTGCGTCATACTATAAGCTACCGAAAAAAGAAAATCATAAAGATCCATTTGATAGACTGCTAATATGGCAGGCAATACAAAATAATTATACATTACTAACAAGAGATGGAAAGATAGAACAGTATGTATCTGATGGATTAAAGGTGATTGTTGGAACATAACCCATATAACGCCTCCTGATGTCAAGAGGGCACAAGAGTCCCGCCGTTGCGTATTCAGGAATTCTGAAGTATAGAAACTTCGCAACGGATACTATGGAGCATGAATTCAACGAAGCACAAGGAACAGTCCGACTTTTATTCTCCGATGGAAGAGCGGAAAAAAGTCCGCTCTCAAACACATATAGAGAGCCGCCTATAAGCGCTCTATAACGTTATGCAGCCCAACCTGTCGTCCGACTCAAAAGGATCTCATCTTGTTGATGGATCAGTTACACCGGCGGATCATCTTGGGGCGGACAGAAAAACTCCCATACCCTCGTGAGTCATCTATGTCAAAAAGGGGCGCAGCGCTTAGATCGTACAACCACCAGGATTCGGAACACTAAGATTTTCTTGAGTTCTCACAATCTCAGGTGTACAATGGGTTAACGTACACGCATCAGAAAGGGTTTCTCAATGTCAAAAAAAGGAATGTATAGTATCGCTTTTGCTATGCTCTTCACTGTATGCGCCATCATTGTAACCCAGTGTGTTCGTTCCGAAACGCATCAGGGAGCAACCTCTGGTCAGGGAGGGATTATTCTCGGCTTTTCGCAAATTGGTGCGGAAAGTGCATGGAGAAAATGTAATACCGGGTCTATTCAGCAGGCGGCGGAGGAGAGCGGGGTTCAGCTGCTTTTTGCGAATGCCGAACAGAAACAGGAAAATCAAATAAAGGCGATGCGTTCCTTTATCGCCTATCAGGTGGATGTGATCGGTTTCGTTCCCATTGTGGCCGACGGGTGGGACAATATTTTGCGGGAAGCTATGGATGCAGGAATTCCCGTCCTTGTCACCGATCGAAAGATCCACACCGAGGATGATCGTTTATATGCGGGCTTTATCGGGACCGATAGCGAGCAGGAGGGGCGGGAGGCTGCGTTTTTTCTTTTAAAGAAATTTGCACGATTGGGTAATCAGGATGAAGCCGACGGAAAACCGGTACGAATCATTGAAATTTCGGGTACCGAAGGCTCCTCCGTTGCCCTTGGTCGGGCCGCCGGCTTCAGGGAGGCCCTTGCGGACCACCCCGAATTTACCATTATTCACTCCCAATCCGGTGATTTTCTCAGGTCCAAGGGCTATGAGATCATGAGGAACCTTCTTGAGGTCTACAGTGATTTCGAGGTGGTTTTTTCTCACAACGACGGGATGACCCTGGGTATTCTTGATGCCATGCGTGAGGCTGGAATTCGTCCCGGAAAGGATGTGGTGATTGTTACCATAGACGCCGAACAGGCGGCCATCGATGCCCTGAGGCGCGGTGAGGTAAATTGTGTAATCGAGTGCAATCCGAAGACAGGCCCCGCCATCATGTCTCTTGCAAAGAGGCTGGCCCAGGGAGAAAAGATCCCTCGTTTGCTGCATGTCGATGAAACCGTCTTTTCGGAGTATGACGACCTCTCTTCGGTTGCTCCCCGGGGGTATTGAATTGGACCGATGGAAGAGCAGAAGCATTCAGCAGACCCTTCGTCATTCTTACATCATCATTATCTGTTTGACGCTTGTGGCCCCGATGATCAGCCTTGCCTTTTCATGGTATCAAACCCTCCGCTACGATAGGATGATAACCAACGTAAGCAGGACGAATCGACTCAATCAGATCGTCAAGAGTGATATTTCCAATGAGCTGTGGGACATCGTCGCAGGGAATAAGAGCTTCGATGAGGGGCAGCAGTACGGCATCATTCGAAACATCAACATGCAGCTTGATTCGATTATGCGGGATACGGAGGTACGTGAAAATCGCCAGCTGCTGGAGGTGGCCGGACGAGCGATGAACACCCTGACCGATTATGTAGACAGGCTCGGTAATCAGATGCGTAAGCGGTTTCCGGTGACGGAGAATGAGGCGATTTTAGACGAGATCAGGGGCGTTGCCGAACTTGTTTCGGATATTCTGCAGGATTTTATTGTGCTCGAAATCGAATCGGCGTCCCGAACCAACGAAAGTATCAAGCAGACGGCCACTCTTTTGTCGCTGCTTCAGATCGTCGTCGTTGCCGTTGTCGTTCTCTTTGCCGTCTTTGCCCAGAGGTCGGTCTCCACCAGTATCAACAGACCGATCAGAGAGCTGGAAGCCTTATCCAACCAGATCGCCGCCGGTAATTTGTCCGCGAGGGCCGAGACCCCCCATGTGGAGGAGCTTGATAACCTCACTGAAAACCTCAATATCATGGCGGTGAAGATCAAAGAGCTGATCAATGCCAATATTCAGGAACAAAAAAATCTTCAGAAATCGGAGATGAAGGCCCTGCAGGCACAGATAACCCCTCATTTCCTCTACAATACCCTCGATTCGATTATCTGGCTGGCCGAGGGACGGGAATATGAGCAGGTCATTTCGGTTACCCGCAGCTTTTCGAACTTTTTCAGGCGCTCTTTGAACCGTGGAAAGGAGTGGGTCACGGTTCGGGATGAATTCGAGCATGTGGAGAACTACCTCACCATCCAGAAGATCCGCTATCGTGATATTCTCGATTTTACAATCGAATACGACGGGGAGATGGCCGATAAAAGCATGCTCAAACTGCTGCTTCAACCTTTGGTGGAAAATGCTTTATACCACGGCATCAAAAACAAACGGGGTCGGGGGATGATCACGGTCCGGGGATGGCGGGAGGATGGGAAGCTCTGTTTCCGGGTCGAGGACAACGGGATCGGGCTTAAGGCTGAACGGCTGGAAGAGATCAGAAGGCAGATCGATGTCGAGCTGGATAGTTCGATGCTCAGCGATGTGTACGGCTTGTACAATGTGAATAAACGGCTTGCCCTCTACTACGATAGTCTGACGAAACTGGACATTTCCAGCGTCTATCGTGAGGGGACCGCCGTTTCGTTTCGATTACCGGAGAGGATAAACCATGTATAGTGTATTTCTTGTCGAAGACGAAATTGTCACCCGGGAAGGTATCCGCAACAGTATACCATGGGACAGAACCCCCTATACCCTTGCCGGGGAGGCGCCCGACGGGGAGATGGCCCTTTCCATTCTACGGGATATAAAGCCCGACATTCTCATCACCGACATCAAGATGCCCTTTATGGACGGCCTTGCCCTTTCCAGGATTGTGAAGAAGGACCAGCCCTGGATGAAGATCATCATTCTTTCCGGTCATGATGAATTTCAGTATGCAAAAGAGGCCATCTCCATCGGTGTGGAGGAATATCTGCTTAAGCCCGTCTCTGCGACCGACATGCTCAGTTCCCTGAAAAAGGTAACCGATCAGATTGAGGCGGAACAGAAGCGGATGACAAATATTGAGACGCTTCGAATGAAGATCGAATCAACCGAAGAGGTGGTCAGGGAGAAATGGCTCTGCAATCTTGTCACCGGTCAGATCAAGGGTTCCGATACCGTGGAGAAGGCTCGTTCTCTCGGAATAGATCTGATCGCAAATGGGTACCTCGTTCTTATCGTGGAAATCTTCACCAGCCCCGACAACTATGCAGCGTGTACCATTGTAAAATCCCTGATCGCCGAACTTGTAAAAGGTCGGAACGATCTGCTTCTTTTCTCGCAGAGCCTGGTCAAACAAACCATGATCATCAAGGACATATCCAGGGACTCCCTTGATGATCGCGTCTATCCCCTTGCCCAGGCAATACAATTTGAGGCGCAACGGAGAAACGGCGATTGCAGAATCTCCATCGGTATCGGCACCGTAGCCGAACACATCGGTGAGATTTCCCGTTCCTACAGCGATGCCGAAAAAGCTGTACGCTATATGTCCCTGACCGGCAAAAAGAACATTCTCTCTTTCGGCGACATACCGTGGTGCAGATCATCGGAATGCTTGTGGCTTGATGCCGATCCCGTGGCCGAACGTCTCCGCTTTGCCTGCATAGAGGAGATAGACGATATTCTCGCTCCCTACATGGAACTTCTCGATGAACGGGCGGCGGCGACGAACCTCAGCTACTGCCTCCTTGTCTGCGGCGACATCATCGAGGCCATATCCATGCTCGTCGAGGAGTTTAAGGGCGATCCCCACGATATCATCCCTTCCGATCTCCGTCGGGAACACATTATCGTCTCTTCCCGCTCCCGTGCTTCCTTTGCCGCCGAACTCCGGTCTATCATAGAGCACTGGATCGCCTTTCGGGATTCCCGCCTGAACTCCAGACACCATGCTCTCATTGCAAAAGCAAAGCAGTACATCGATGAACACTATATGAGTCAGGATATCTCCCTCAATTGCGTTGCGGCCCAGGTGAACGTGAGCCCGAATCACTTCAGCACCATCTTCTCCCAGGAGGCGGGTATCACCTTTATCGAGTATCTGACCTCGGTAAGAATCAATGCCGCAAAGCGGCTCCTTTCCGGAAGCGGAATGAAATGTGCCGATATTGCCTATGAAGTGGGGTATGGTGATCCCCATTATTTCAGTTTCATCTTTAAAAAGACGATGGGAATCGCTCCGAGCGAATTTCGCCTTTCTCCTTCGGAAAGAAGCGTACCTGCCCAGTAAAAAAACAAACCTCGTTTCAAGGATCGGGAAAAAAGTCCACCAAGCTTCATAAGATAACTCATGTACGGCTGCCGAAAGTGGCCGTACCATTTTTTCATCACAACTATTTCAAGGAGGAGATTGTATGAAAAGGCTGCTGGTTTTTTCTTTGGCCCTAATGACAATCGTTGGTGGGTTTTTATTTGCAAATGGCGAATCCGAGGCTCCTCAGGCGGATGACGGGCTTATCGTGGTAGGTTATGCACAGGTCGGCGCCGAATCAGATTGGAGGACGGCAAATACCGAATCCTTCAAAAGTATGTTTACCGAAGCGAACGGCTACAAGCTGATCTTTGATGACGCCCAGCAGAAGCAGGAGAATCAGATCAAGGCGATAAGAAACTTCATCCAACAAGATGTCGACTACATCGTTGTCGCTCCGGTTGTGGAAACCGGATGGGAAACGGTCCTAGGCGAGGCAAAGGCCGCCGGAATCCCCGTAATTCTCTCCGACCGTCAGATGAAGCTCTCCGACGACTCCCTCTACACCGCCTGGGTTGGTGGAAACTTCCTTAAGGAAGGGCAGGATGGAGTAAAGTGGCTCAACGATTATCTGAAGAAGAATGGACGCGACCAGGAGGATTTGAA
>JGI2924J29684_1077524_pt1 | contig 18292 bp, 15 predicted proteins | sample BenlonsequencITS_FD_29684 | JGI IMG/M metagenome (IMG submission 29684)
CCTCATCTGGGGTGTCTTAAATTCGCCCACGTGGGCGAATTTGGGGAGCCGGGGTTCCACCGGTTCGAGATCCACACTGCAGGAGAATGCGTCACGGGACGCAGTGTGGCGAAAGGCTCATTCCTTCGCCGCTAAGGCGATACTGTCCACCGGACACTATCGTGCTTTTCGTATACCGAACACGGAAGTTAAGAATCCACACTGCAGGAGTGTGCGTTACGAGTCGCAGTGTGGCGAAAGGCTCATCCGCCTTTCGTATCGCTAGGTAAACAAACGACGGATTATCTCTAACGAGATAGTCCGTCGTTTGTTTTTTACCATAATAAAATTTTTTGCAATCTTCGAACGGAATGTAACATCTCTTCACATGAAACCTTATTTCTCATATCTTATAGAGGAGGTGGAGAAATGCCTAATGGAGAACAACTAACGGGCCCTGTAACTCAATGTGTGTCTCGAATTAACAGTGTTGACGGGTTTTTGAATGCTGTAGATAAAGTGTTCCAGAGAATTTGTCCTATTGGAAGATGTGAATTATGGTATCGTGGTCAAAACCAACCTGCGAATCCAACTGGATTTAATCTAACACCAAGTATTGCTCGATCTGGCCGCAATCCGCTGATGGAGATTATCTATCTATCAAAGTTTAAATCCTATGCTATTCCTAGTGTTCAGGGATTACCCTCCTTTCCTATACCGAATGGCTCGGATGCCTATTGGCACTGGCTCTTTATGATGCAGCATTATGGGGTACCAACCCGGTTATTGGATTGGAGCCGTGATGCACTAACTGCGCTATTCTTTGCTTTAGATGGTCGAGGGCCTAATGATGCCGGAAAAGATGCTGCGGTTTGGATTCTTAATCCTGTTCGGCTCAATGAAGCCTTTTCCTTTCATAGTTTTGTGAACCCAGGATATATTCCTAATGTCAATGAAAGAATTGTTAATCTATACTTTGGTCCAAATGCTGAAATCCCTTCGAATAAGAAACCGGCTGCAGTAATCGGACCTCTGAACAACACCCACATTGTTGCTCAACGTGGAGTTTTTACTCTATTTCCTCATGATAAGGAGATTAAATCTTTAAATCTCTTCTCAGACGCATCCAATTATCTTGTTGAGATTTGTATCGCTGCTGAAAGCATTTCCTTAATTTCTGAGCAGTTAAAACGATACGGAGTCACACGGTTTACGCTTTACCCAGATATCACGGAGGTCAGAAATCAAATTGCTCTTGAAGGCGAAGAGGAGGGACAGCTTCCCGTTGCAGCTCCTGATACTACTCAGGAAATTGCAACACAATCAGTAAAGATTAACCAAGGGAAGCCACATTTCACTGGTAGTGCATTCAATGAGACAGGGTCTTCCTTTCTTTCTGTAAAAAGTCACGAATGAAAAGATTAAATGATTAAAGGCAAACTCTAGCATAGAGCTAGAGAGTTCATGGGAGATATGTGAGGAGTTATGCCGTCTTCTTATGAAGTTCATAGGTATATTCACAACTTAGGAGCCTCATAAAGACTATGCGAGGATCATATCTTAATCATAGAGGTGCTTATGGTATGGTAATAATCTTGTCTAGTCTTTTTAGCAGCACTGTAAACAATTTTTTGATTTCCTTTGGGGTAGTAGTTGGAGCTAGCATTTTTGGCGGAATAGGGGCTGTCATAACGAATGATCCACCACTTAAGGCTATGCTTGATATCGCTAGTTCTATTAAAATATGGGCCGTGGCAGTGACCTTGGGAGGTACATTTGATTCTTTCGCGGTAATTGAAAAAGGCTTATTTGAAGGAGAATTTAGATCCATCATAAAGCAAGCGATATATGTTTTGACCGCTCTCTTAGGGGCCAATATGGGCTATAAAATTATTAAGTTAATCCAAAGGTGTAGCGAATGAATCCATTGAATAATAAAGGATTAAATGGAAAATCCTGTTTTTTTACTGGGATAATCATTGGAATACTAGTTGGTGCGGCGGCCTTTAATATTATGGTAAGTTATAGATTGGATTCATTATATAAAAGAATTGCCTACTTTGAACAGATTATTGATGATAAGAACGCTGTACTTGAAAAATTCGAAAAGAATATAAATACTAGAAGTCTTCGAATTAAGCGTATTGAAGTAGCATTAGTTTTCGATGGAGATGAAATTGATCAAATTAACATCGAAAAGAGCGTTAAGGATAGGTATAGCGAGCTATTAGGTAAAGAAGTTAATAAAGTTGATTCTGATTTAATTGTTGAAGTAGTTGATAAAAGAATTTTAAAAATTGAAGATAAGGAATTTAAACTAAAGGTTAACAAACTAATTCTTACAGAGGTAATGAAAATATGGATTAGTGTTGAACCAGTAAGTCAATAATGAGGATTATTTCGTAGTAAAGAATCCTTGAACTTTACTGCCAGAACTGCTATAGTTCTGGCAGTTTTAAATACTTTTGAGCATTGCTTTTGTGTAATTTTAAGTTTGATTATGTTCTAAGAGAATGTATGGTAGTTTTACCATTTTTTGAACCGGTTGATAAATGAAAAAACTGATAGGCTTGTACTTTAGCATCAAAATGGAGTATCAAGCCTATCAGTTTTTCATGGAACTTTTGTGTGAATTTGTCAAAAGTACTATAATGATTAGAGAGAATCATAGGGCGGGAAGGGATAACCCATGCAAAGTATACAAATAGATCCTACTCTTTATAACACAAAACCTGACGAGGCAGACCGTACCCGAAAAGAAATGGATACTTACGACCAATTAGATAAGTTAGGTATTTCCTATTTCCGGTTAGACCATGAAGAAACACCATCTATTGAGGCTTGTGATGAAATAGAGAAGCTATTAGGAATTGAAATCTGCAAAAATCTATTTCTTTGTAACACCCAAAAAACAAGGTTTTATCTGCTAATGATGCCGGGCCGCAAGAAGTTTAGAACGAAGGATTTATCCAGACAAATTAATTCTTCCAGATTATCCTTTGCTGAGGCGGATGATATGGAGAAGTACCTAAACATAGTTCCAGGATCAGTCAGCGTATTAGGTCTTATGAACGATGTAAACAAATGTGTAACTCTGTTAATTGATAAAGATGTATTACGGGATGAATTTCTTGGATGCCATCCCTGTGTCAACACATCAAGCTTAAAAATCAAGACTGCAGACCTTTTATCCAAGTTTTTGCCTTATACCGGACATGAACCTACTCTCGTAGAATTGTGATAAGGCAAGCCCTTAAACCTCTTTAAGTAAAATCTGGCTTAACTCGATTCGAGGGCGAGCATTTGGGTCTTGGTCAGGGTAGCCGACAGGCAGTAAGGCTACAACATTGTAGTTCTCGCCTAGTCCTAAAATCTGCTTTACCTTTTCTTGATCGAACATCATAACCCAGCACGTGCCAAGGCCCAGGTCGACAGCACGCAATGTAATATGATCGATAGCAATGGCGGCATTTAAGCGTAAGTAGGCTTCGGCAGTGGCTTGATCCATCGGTCGGCGTTTGGCATAGCTTTCGGTGTCCATTTTTTCGAGGGGAGTATCTTTAAAGGCTCCTGCCTCCATGAGTTCGCGTGCGCGGGTTCCTATGCCACTAAGGGATTCTGTGTCTATACAGCAGGCGATGATAACTGGTGCCTGACTTACAAAGGGTAAGGGAGTAGCTTCGCTTAATTGTGCACGAGCGGTTTCACTTTTAATCACGACAAAGCGGGTGGGTTGTAGATTACTGCCAGAAGGAGCTAGTCTTGCAGATTCAATAAGTTGAGTAATCTGAGATTCTGGGATTGGGTCTGATTTGAATTTACGAATACTACGTCTGGCTTTCATTGCTTCTAGTAATTCCATTTTAACAACCTCATTTTTCACAAAAATTTAAGAATTTATTATGGGGTTAAGAATATGGTCTGAGCATAACGGTAGTAGTCACTGCCGGTTCAAAGATAGTATGAGAAATGAAATGTTTCTTATACCCTCTTATTAAATATAATTTACCATAACGTTATTGTATCAAATTTCTTATCAGTATTGACATTAGGGGCTAGAAGAATATATATTTAGAACAAAAGACAACATGTGTATATACACATGTTAGTGCTACTAGAATTTATCTAGCTAAGGAAGGCGATAGTGCCATGACGCAGCAGCTTAATTACAATTCGAAATCTCCCAGCCCTTGTCACTGCTTAAATATAAGGAGGGCGTCCAGGTCGGTAACCCAATTTTATGAGAGGGTGCTAGAACCGAGTGGGTTAAAGGTTACTCAGTATTCATTATTGCGAAATCTTGAATGGGCTAAGTTAGTTAGTATGACTGAGCTGGCCAGAATTATGCGCATTGATCGGACTACCTTGAATCGTAATATAAAGCCCCTGGTGAAAGCAGGTTTAATAGAAGTTAATGCTTCGGGAGAAGACTCACGTTCAAGAAATGTGACGCTCACCGAGGCAGGGAAGGTTACCTTAGCTAATGCCGGGGTGTTGTGGAGGGAGGCCCAAGAAGCTATAGAAGAATATTTGGGAATTGAGGAATTAGATACTCTTAGGAATTTACTTTCGAAGCTTGAGGCTTTGGTTTAATTGGCTAAGGATATATTAAATATACTATTAGTAAATTTAAACTTAGTGAATTTAAACTTAGTGAATTTAAACGAAAATAAGTGTATATACACATTTGTATGAACAATAGAGGGGTGAGCACGTTGAAAATATAACGGGTTTGGTGAAGGGTTATAAATCGAATACACCTTAGTGGTTTAGAGAGGAGAGATTGGGAATGTCTTTAACAACCCAAATAAAGGAGTTTGCCTTGGATATAGGCTATAGCAAAGTTGGGATTATACCTGCTGAAAGCTTTCCGGAATACATAGCTGATTTAACTAATCGACAGGAGATGTATTCATTCTATATCAAGGGAGCCTATCGTCCGTTGCTTGGAGCAGAACCACGTTCACTGATGCCCAAGGCAAAGTCGATCATTACAACAGTCTATGATTATTCGCAAAAGAACTTCCCAAAGGAATTGACGGAAAAAGTTGGCAGAGTATATCAAGCTAGGTGTTATAATGCTCCTCCTGAGCGGATCAATGGAGCCAGGCCACAATTGATGAAGAATTTTCTGCGTCAACTAGGATGCGAAGTTGGAGAAAAAATCAGTTTGCCGGAAAGATTAGTCGCTGCCAAAGCAGGCATCGTGAATTACGGAAGGAATAATTTTGCTTATGCAGAAGGTATAGGCTCTTTCATCTATCTTACTTCTTTCGTAGTCGATAAGGAGCTGGACTATGATAGCCCTAGTTTTGTGGTGGGTTGCCCGGAAGGCTGTTCAGCCTGCATGAAAGCTTGTCCGACCCAAGCCATTTATGAACCTTTAAAATTGAACCCCCGCCGTTGTATCGCCTTTAATACCTTCATAACTCAAGATCGTATGGCAGGAAGTTACATTGAACCAGAGATTCGTGATAAAATGGGCACAAAGATTCATGGGTGTGACATCTGTCAAGAGGTCTGTCCCCGAAATCAGGCAAGGTTAAAGGAAAAACTTCTCGAAGATGAGTTTTTGGTTAAAGTGGCTCAGGATTTTAGTCTCGCGAAAATCCTTAATATGACAGACAATCTTTATTTATCGAGAATACAACCATTAATGTACAATTATATAAAAGAGAAGAAATATTTTCAGCGTAATGCAGCCATTGCCCTTGGGAACCTAGGTGATCCGGCATTTATACCTGATCTGTCAGTTGCCATGCATGATCCGGAAGAGCTGGTACGTGGTTATGCAGCTTGGGCTTTAGGGAAAATTGGCGGCCAGTTAGCCAAAGGAATTCTTACGGAAGGTAACCGCAGGGAAACATCCGAATTTGCCAAGAGAGAGATTAGAGATGCCTTATTGAGGATTGAATAGGAGGGTAAATGATGGAAACAAATTACCGAATTGCCTATAATAAATACTGGCAGGACTTAAAAAAGATGGTTCCAGAAGAAATTGCCACACACCTGGCGGTGACCTATTCTAGCGATACTCAACAATTCATTGTAAGCTTCTTCAATTCAGAGTATATAGTAGATTATAGTACCGAAAGAATCTACAGGAAATCAGACGGACATGTACCTGAGATAAACGCCTCAATAATAATGCTTAACTACCTGGCCTATGCTAAAAAGCCTCAAGACATGCCTAGAAAATGGGTTAGCCTCAAAGAGCTTCCGAAGGGTGGAATGTTGTTCTATCCTGCCTTTCATAAAGATTCGATCTTAGGTCTTGTTAAATCCTTCGGGCAACAGCCCAAAGGATTGTTAGAGTGCGCTGCTGCCTTAGGTGGAGTTCCGGCATCCTTTGGTGATGCGTCAGCTGTTTTTCAAGCCTTTCCCGAAATCCCTCTATGTGTAATAGTTTGGGAAGGGGACGAAGAAGTTCAGGCAAATGCTACCATCCTATTCGAGCCTTCTATTGAACATCTACTGCATATTGAGAGTGCAATTGGGTTGGGGATGTATCTGGCAAGTAAATTAAGGCGGGAAGCAAAATCCTTTTTATAACATAGGAAGTTACAAATAATAGATATACACATTAGGAATAATCTGAGGACTGAAGAAGAGGAATATTACTTAAGGAATAAAAGCAATAATATAATCTAGTAGACTTTAGATGTCTCCCGTTTACTTAATACACAGGTAATTCGCCTGTGTTTTTTGTTTATCTGAATATGGGCAGAAAGCAGGTCTCCATTGTCCTTCCTCCCTTTACTGGACATTGGTATAAATTCAGTGTAGTTTACAAGTGGTATGTTGAATGTCTATACTTCAAATCCTAAAGAAGTTAAGAAGTTCTTAAGAATTGGGTTAAGATTATTGTAAGATTTAGTTGATATCATTCCTTTAGAGCAAAATAATAAAGGGTGTGATATTAATTGTCTAGATTTATATGTAGGAGTGATACATCTTGAATATCTTAGTTTGTGACGATGATAAAGAAATATCGGATGCCATAAAAATTTATTTAGAAAATGAAGGGTATCAAATATTTAAAGCTTCTAATGGCCTAGAAGCGTTGGAAGTCATAGATGAAATTGAAGTACATCTGGTAATTATGGATATTATGATGCCCCGAATGGATGGTTTAAGAGCTACTCTGAAGATCAGAGAAGATAAGAATATACCTGTAATAATGCTCTCAGCAAAATCTGAGGATACTGACAAGATAATTGGGTTAAATATGGGAGCTGACGATTATATCACTAAGCCATTTAACCCTTTGGAATTAATTGCCAGGGTGAAGTCGCAGCTTAGAAGATACACAACTCTGGGAAGTCTGGAAACCAAAACTAATGTCTATAAAACAGGTGGGCTTGTAATAGATGATGAGTTGAAGACAGTAACAGTTGATGGCGATGAAGTAAAATTAACTCCTGTTCAATACAAAATGCTGAAACTGTTGACTGCTAATGCTGGAAGAGTGTTTTCCATTGATGAAATATATGAAAAGGTATGGAAAGAAACGGCCTTTTGTCCGGAAAATACTGTGGCAGTTCATATCAGAAAAATTAGAGAAAAGATAGAAATAAATCCTAAAGAACCTAAATACTTAAAGGTGGTGTGGGGAATTGGATATAAAGTGGAGAAACTATAGTCATTCAGTGGTAGCTAAGGTTGTGGCTTTTATAATCGTGATCCTTTGTTTGACTAGTTCCATAACAATATTTGCAAATATTGAAGTTTTGCATAATGAAGATTTTGATATTGTTTTTGAAGAAAGTTATTATCAAGGTAAGGATTACTTAAGCAACTGCTCAGAAGTCATTGAAAATATCAAGAAGGTGCAAAAATATAAGAGCAAAGAGAACATTTTAAATGGTGGAACTTTGACTGAAAATGTCATAGCAGAGCAAGAAGACAGATTGTTTTGGGATTTTCAATATAACTCAAAAAGCTATAATCCTAATTTAACGCCTGAGGAGAATCATAAGATATTTAAAGAAGTATACGCTGATAAACTTGTGCAAGCAAAGAATAGTCAAATCAAACAGGATCTTAATGATTTTAATATGGCCTTGCAAAGATTAGCAGGATACGAAGGCCTTGTTTATTATGCTAAGAATGGTGAAACGGAATTCTCTAACAGCACAGATAAAGCTAAAGAATACTTCAAAACTTTTCCAGCTTATATGATATTTGAGGGCTATGAAAATGAAGTATTTCCTCAAGAAGTGAACCAAAATACGCGGTATTACTGGCTTTCATCAAGTACAAATAATATAGAGCAACAAGATGCTATTTATATCGCTTTTACTCAGGATTATTTGAATCCCAGAATTGTCGAATGGCAAGACAATAAGCTGTTGATAACAGATAGTCTCTATCAAATAGCTGCCTTGTTAATAGTATTAATTGTCGCTTTCATATATTTAATAGTTGTAGTAGGAAGGAAACCCTATGACAATCAGGTGCAGCTGAATTTCTTCAGCAGAATCTTTAATGATTTCAACTTAGTTATGTGCATTTTGCTGGTCGCTATATGGGCAATTGTCATCTCTGAATCAGAGCAGTTTAAAAGCCTTAACCTTATATTCCTAATAACTTTATTTGCTGCAAGTTTAAGTCTATTATTGGTTCTTTCTTTAGTGACGCATTTTAAAAACCGGACTTTAATGAAGAATACCTTGATCTACAAAATATTTCATAGACTATTTAGCTTCTTCAGAGATATCTATAACAGTGGAAGTGTAGGTTTAAAGGTTGTCTTAATCGTTATAGGCTATCCAATAATCGTAGCCATAACATTTTTTATGTTTCCGATAACTCTTGGAGCTGCAGCCTGGATAGCGCATAAGAAGGTTAAGGAATTTAACGCTATAAAAGAAGGGGTGAAAAAAGTAAAAGACGGGGATCTCCACTTCAGCATAAACGCCTCCGGAGATGGAGAGTTTGCCAAGCTGGCGGCAGATATTAACAGTATCGCAGACGGGCTATCTAAAGCTGTTGAAAACGAGATCAAAAGTGAACGGTTAAAAACAGAATTAATTACTAATGTCTCCCATGACATTCGAACTCCCTTAACTTCAATCATTACCTATGTTGACTTATTGAAACACGAAAAAGATCAATCAAAGGTAGATAATTATTTAGAAATAATCGATCAGAAGTCACAACGGTTAAAAGTACTAACAGAGGATTTGTTTGAAGCTGCTAAAGCATCAAGTGGGAATATTCAAGTTAATTTAGAAGCAATTGATCTTATGTCTTTAATAACCCAAGGGTTAGGCGAGCTTGACGACAAAATCCAGGAGAGTGAGTTAGATTTCAAAATCAGTCATCCAAAGGATAGACTGGTCGTTAAAGCTGATGGGAAGTTATTGTGGCGAGCTATCGAGAATTTGTTATCAAATATATTTAAATACGCCCTGCAAGGGTCAAGAGTCTATATCGATGTTACCAATGTAGGAACTGTAGCAACACTAACTATTAAAAATATTTCAGCCTATGAACTAAATATCTCTTCTGACGAGCTTATGGAGCGATTCAAGAGAGGGGATGAATCTAGAAGCAGTCAAGGCAGCGGGTTGGGATTATCAATTGCTAAGAGTTTGCTAGAAATTCAAAGAGGCAGTTTTAATATTGAGATAGATGGAGATTTATTTAAAGCAATAATTCAAATGCCCCTTGTACAGACAAATTAGACAAAGAGATTATTAAAAAGACAATATTAAGTAGAGGGCAGCAAACTGAAGTTTGCTGCCCTCTACTTAATAAGGGTTATAGACAACAATTGTAAAACTCTGATTTTAGCAGAAAAGAATCGGAATAATATAGCTTGTGCTCAAAAAAAGGATTACTTATGTGTGGGGATATTACAACCAGTGTCATATATTTTAAGTTTGAAATCAATAATTTTCAGGTTTTCTCTTAAATCAGCCATTTGCTTTAGAACCTCTTTGCGGTGATCGAGAAACAATTGCCGACGAATTTCTAACGTCTCATCACCTTGCAGACACCATTCGATATATTGCTTAATTTGTTTTAAAGGCATTCCGGTATTTTTTAAACAACAAATGAGTTTTAACCACTCGAGGTCACTATCCGAAAACTCTCTGCTTCCAGATTTGCTACGCTCAACAAAAGGAAGCAGCCCCTCCTTGTCATAATAGCGTATTGTGTGTGCAGTTAAATCAAATTTCTCAGCTACTTGACTGATGGTGTAACTCATAGCAATTCTCCTCTAAGGTTCCTCAATAACAAAAAAATTTAACCTAGAGCTAAACTTGAAGTTTTTTTCAGTATAAACTACTTAATATTGAATTACAATCAGTTTAGTAATACAGTGATAGAAGCCGGGTCAATAAACAAAATTAAATTAATGCTTTTATGAAGGGGTCAGGGGATTGATTTGAAGAATATCGATGCTGAACAAAATCATTTTGAATTAAGAAGTTCTTTGGTGTTAATAATGGCTATAGCCAGCGGTATAACTGTGGCTAATTTATATTATAGTCAACCGTTACTTGTAGAAATTGCGGAAAGCTTTCATGTAACTCAGGTTAGTGTTGGTATTGTAGCTATGCTTACTCAGATCGGATATGCCCTAGGTATGCTGAGTATTTTACCTTTAGCGGATATTAAGGAAAAAAGGTTTTTAATTGTTTTTATGCTCCTGTGTTCTGCTTGTGCATTGTTAGCTATGTATTTTTCTTTTAATATAACTGTGATTTCCATTGCATCCTTTGCTGTTGGCTTTACCTCTGTGGTTCCTCAGCTAATTGTTCCCTTTGCTGCACAGTTAGCCAATCCCCAAGAGAGAGGAAAGATCATTGGAACTGTCATGAGTGGCCTTTTTATAGGCATTTTGGTCTCTCGTACCTTTAGTGGTCTTGTAGGTGAATATTGGGGGTGGAGAAGTGTTTATTTAATTGCAGCTGTTTTAATGATTATTCTAGCCGTTTTCTTAAGCAAATTGCTGCCATTATGTCCACCGACTTCGAGTATGAAATATCAAGAATTGTTCAAATCTATGGTGAGTTTGACCAAAGGTCTTCCGGTATTAAGGGAGGCATCTTTGAATGGAGCACTGATGTTCGCCTCCTTCAGTGCCTTTTGGACATCTTTGGTTTTCTTGCTCGAGAGTTCACACTATAATATGGGAGCTGATGCTGCCGGTCTCTTTGGATTAGTTGGTGTGACGGGCGCTATGGCTGCTCCGATCGTTGGCAGGATAGCGGACAAACGAAGCCCGAAATTCACAGTAGTAATCGGCATGATCTCAGTAACAATGGCTTATATTTGTTTTATTACTTTAGGCTTTAAACTATGGGGATTGATTATTGGAGTGGTATTTCTTGATTTAGGGGTTCAATCTTGTCAGATTTCCAATCAGGCTAGAGTGCATTCTCTTAACGATGAAGCGCGTAACAGACTAAATACAGTTTACATGGTCTCATACTTTAGCGGAGGTGCCCTGGGATCCTATCTGGGATCATACAGCTATGCCCATTTTGGGTGGTATGGAGTTTGCAGTTTAGGACTACTAACTCAACTAATAGCCTTTATAGCTCTCAAGACCTATAAAGCAAAGCCACATATCTAAATGCAATACTTAGTTGGTTCGTTAATCGTTCAAAGTGTTTTGTTATAGCAACAGAAACAACACTAGAAATCATAATATTTGTAACAGTTAGAGAGTTTTTCAGAAATCCCCCATGGTCATAAAGGAAAGGCTCAGCGGAAAAAGTGTACCGCTGAGCCTTCTATCGGTTTATAGGGAGTTTTTATTTAAATTGTAATTAACTCATAGTCCTTAGTGCCTAGCCCCATTTCAACGGCGTAGTCAATTGCCACTTTCCAGTCGGTGGTTGGGCTGACAGCGGTAAAATGATCATGATGCCCTGGGGAATTTTTGTCTAAGATACTGCCGGCCATAACAGGCTGAGAGTTTACAGCATCTGCACAGGCTGCATCGAGGGCTACCGGGTCAAAGGAGGCAAACATACCTACATTTGGAACAATCGGGACATCGTTCTCAGAATGACAGTCGCAGAAAGGGGATACATCAATTACTAAACTGATGTGGAAATGGGGGCGCCCCTTCAGTACGGCCCAGGTGTATTCAGCAATCTTTTTATTCAATATTTCATTGGACTCGCCCCAATCAGCTTGAACTGCATCCGTTGGACATACGCCAATACAGCGTCCGCAGCCTACACAGTTTAGATGATTTATGTTAGCTTTGTGTTCTGTCACGGTTATGGCATTATGGGCGCAGATTTTTGTACATACACCACAGCCAATGCATTTCTTCTGAAAAACTTGGGGTTTTCCGCTGCTGTGCATTTCCATTTTGCCGGCGCGAGACCCGCAGCCCATTCCAATATTTTTTAAGGCACCGCCAAAACCGGTCAGTTCATGGCCCTTGAAATGGTTTAGAGAAATGAATACATCGGCATCCATAATAGCTTGCCCAATCTTTGCTTCTTTCACATAGTTACCGCCTTCAACGGGAATTAATGCCTCGTCGGTACCTTTCAAGCCATCGGCAATCAGGACATGACAACCTGTAGAAAAAGGAGAAAAGCCATTGAGGTAAGCTGAATCCAGATGGTCAAGAGCATTCTTTCTGCCACCGACATATAAGGTATTACAATCAGTCAGAAAGGGTTTTCCGCCTAGTTCCTTCACAATATCCACGACAGTTTTGGCGAAATTTGGTCGTAGGTAGGATAAGTTTCCCGGTTCGCCAAAATGAATTTTAATTGCGGCGTATTTTTTCTTAAAATCAATTTGATTCATTCCTGCAGTTTTGATCAGCCGGCTTAACTTCTGCTGCAAATTTTCTTTCATGGTCACGTGCATATCCGCATAATACACCTTTGATTTTTCCAACTTAATAACCTCCAAGAAATTTGATTAGTTAAGTGTACCTAAAGAAAGGATTAATCATTGAATTAGATTAATGGGATAATCATATGTCATCCTTATTTTAGCATAAACCCTTGAGCATACTTTAAGTCAAGTAGAAATTTTCTTGAAAATAAACCTAAACATTATACCATTCAACGATATTATTCTTAGAGTTAATGAGTGATTCTCTTATTTGTGAGAGTAAACATTAGAATTTTAAATATATTTAGTAAGAGCAAGAGATCTCGCGTTGAAGGTGAGGGACTTCTTGCTCTTTTCTCTACGTATCAATCCAAAATATAACAATTACCGACAGATTTACCGAAGGAGATTGAACGATAAATGTTGAATCACTACACTAAAGTAAAGAAGTAGGCAGCATTGGATCTTTTTATTCTTGCAGGAAGGAATCAGAGCAATGAAACTTAAATCAAAGCTATCTCTGGGTTTTGCTTCAGTATTATTAATCGTTGCAATTTTTTTTGGGATATCTATTTACTCTATTGCCCAAGTAAATAAAAGTATTGAAAAAAACCAGCAAGATCGATATCGCAAACTTAAATATTGTGAAACCGTTGAGGAAGAGCTGAACAATATCAGCAGGTACTTAAGAGATCTGACCTTTCTCGATGTCGATTATGATTATTTTCAGAAAATACAATCAGTCCATGCTTCTAGAAAAGAGATAGAATTTGCTTTAAATTCACTAGAGGCAACAGCGATTCGTGACGAAACAAAAAATCTACTTCGCCAGATAAAAGCCGAAAATCTTGTCTACATTGAGCTGCAGGAGAAAATCATAGCATTGGCCACTTCCGGTCAGGAAGAGAAGTTTGAGCAGGCTATCAATGATGGAGCCTTTGAGCGGGGGCAAATTTTCAAGTACGTTGAAGAGTTAGATAGACTTGAAGATAAATCCATGAATGAATTATTGCAATCATCCTCAAGTGTCTATCATTATGCCTTAATATCCTTTTTTATATCACTACTACTTACAATATTAGTCGGAACAGGAATAACTGTCTGGATTACACGCAAGGTTACTGGAGACATACGTTGTATCACTGACATTATGAATAGCATTCCTTCGATCCGTGATCATGTCAATTTACCACGAATTGATATTCGTTCAAATGACGAGGTTGGCGAAATTGCAGCGTCCTTTAATGAAATGGCTGGTTTTTTAGAAGAACATGCTAGGCAGGAGAAAGAATTTATCGGTAAAATACAGGATCGTGATTGGTTGAAAACTGAAGTCCTAGAAATTACGACTTTATGTCAAGGGCTTCAGGATATGAAAACACTGGCTGATCTTATCATTACAAAGGTTACTCCCATGATCCAAGGAAGTTATGGAGTTTTTTATGTCCTAGAACGTCAAGGGGATAAGGAGTTCTTAAAGAAACAGGCGGTTTATGCAGAAAGTTCCCATGACCCTGCAAGAGAGATCATTCCTATCGGGGAAGGATTAGCAGGCCAGAGTGCACTAGAAAATCGAACAATCATTCTGGACAAGGTACCAGAAGGTTATATAAAGATTTCCTCCGGATTGGGGGAAACCTTACCCCAAATGATTATCATACTTCCTTTAACGTTTAAGGAGCAGGTTCTGGCAGTCATGGAGTTGGCATCTCATCATTCGTATACGGCTATACAGTTAGAGCTGCTGGAATTTATTTCGAAGTACATCGGAACGACTATAAACCGTGTTCAAGGTCGGATGGAGATTGAAAGACTGCTGGAGGAATCACAAGTTTTAACCGAAGAACTCCAGTCCCAATCTGAAGAACTTCAATTGCAGCAGGAGGAGCTAAAAACCTTTAATGAGAACCTGGAGGAACAGTATAATGAGTCCGAAAAGAGAGCGACGGAATTAAAGGCCTTAAAGGAAGCCTTTGAAGAAAAAGCTCGTCAGCTCGAAGAAAGTTCGAATTATAAGTCCGAGTTTTTATCCAATATCTCACATGAGCTAAGAACGCCTTTGAATAGTTTGCTTATTCTTTCCCAAATGCTGATTGAAAATAAGGAAGGAAACTTGACTTCAAATCAGATTGAATACGCTAAAACAATTTTTTCTTCCGGAAATGAACTCTTAATCTTAATTAATGATATTTTAGATCTATCGAAAATAGAGTCCGGGAAAATTACTCTCCATTCTGAAGTGATAAAATTAGCCGATATACTGGACTATGTCAGACAGTATTTTCTTCCAATGGCTAGTCAAAAGAACCTAGAGTTTACCGTAGAGATGGATAAGACTCTGCCAATGACTATCTGTATTGATGAACATAAGCTATTGCAGATTCTCAAGAATTTATTATCTAATGCCTTTAAATTTACGGATAAGGGAAGGGTTTCCTTACGAGTCAGTAATGCAGCAGAACATGTAGTTATGGATAATGGAATAGGTAAAGAGGCAGAGTGGGTATTAGCATTTTCTGTTATAGACACTGGTATTGGTATGCCAAAGAGTAAGCATGAGATTGTCTTTGAGGCCTTTCAACAGGCTAATGGGTCAACTGCCAGGAAGTACGGCGGTACGGGCCTGGGTCTTACAATCAGCCAGAAGCTTGCCGGATTATTAGGAGGATTTATCGATATAGACAGTGTTGAAGGTCAAGGAAGTACATTTACTCTCTATTTGCCGGGCCACCCTGCTCAAAAAGAGGCTTTCCTTGAACCATTCTCTGAAGTAGCGGCTACAAGATTTACCGATTATGATGATTCTTCTGCTCTCGGAGTTAAAAAGGATGAAGATAATTGTGATAGTATCTATCAAGCCGATGATGCTCAACAAAATGAGAATAGAAATGTGAGCTTAGAAGGCAAGAAAATTTTGGTAGTAGATGATGACATGAGAAATGTCTTTGCACTTACCACGGCACTTGAAAATCATAAGATTAAGGCAGTATTTGCCGAGAATGGTAGAGAGGCTATCGAAGTTTTATCTGAGAATCCGGATACGGACTTACTACTAATGGACATCATGATGCCGGAAATGGATGGATATGAAGCTATCCAACGTATTCGGCAAATTCCTGAATATGCGAACTTACCGATTATTGCCTTGACGGCTAAGGCTATGAAAAATGACCGTGAAAAGTGTATTGATGCGGGGGCCTCAGATTATATTAGCAAGCCGGTGAATCTAGAGCAGTTATTTACTTTAATAAAGATTTGGTTATATAGATAGAGCTGGGTTAAAGGGGGGGGGGCAAAGAGTTAGACTATGGCTGATTTAGGCAATCAGGAGGAAATAGAGAAAATTGAAATTGAACTTCTATTAGAAGGAATATACCGTTTCTATGGTTTTGATTTCAGAAATTATGTTTCTGCTTCAATAAGGCGCAGAATCTGGAATCGTATCCGGGCTGAACGTTTGAAAAATGTTTCAAGCCTACAGGAGAAAGTTCTCCATGATCCAGGTGCTATGGCTCGGCTCATTGCAGATTTTTCTATCCATGTCTCTGAGATGTTTCGAGATCCCTCTTTCTTTAAGACGTTTAGAGAGGAAGTAATTCCAATTCTTAAAGACATACCGTTTATTAGAATTTGGCATGCCGGTTGTTCCTCAGGAGAAGAGGTTTACTCTATGGCCATGATCTTATATGAAGAAGGTTTATACCATAAGACGAAAATTTATGCGACAGATATGAATGAAGATTTATTAGAAAAGGCTAGAAAAGGTGAATATCCATTAAACAAAATGCCATGTTACAAAGATAATTATCTTGCCGCAGGGGGAAAACAAGATTTTTCGATGTTCTTTAATGTATGTCAGGATAAAGCTTGCTTTCATAGATTTCTTACCCATAATGTAGTATTTGCTCAACACAATTTGGCGACAGATCATTCCTTTAATGAGTTTCATGTCATAATTTGCAGAAATGTAATGATTTACTTTGATAAGATTCTGCAAAACCGAGTGCATCAGCTGTTCTATGAGAGTTTGTGTATGAGAGGATTCTTAGGGCTAGGTGGCAAGGAGGATATAGCCTTTAATGATTATTCTCAATACTATGAAGTCCTTAGTACTCGGCAGAAGCTGTATTGTAAGGTGAAGTGACTACTCAGGAATGTGATATTCATTAAGAGAGAAAGACAAAGTATCTTAGGGTACCGAGGATGTTAAAAAGTATGAAGATCTTAATTGTAGATGACCGCCGTGATAATTTGCTGGCTTTGGAAGCTGTACTTGAATCACCTGATTATCATCTGGTTTTGGCTATGTCTGGAGAAGAAGCTTTAAAATGCTTACTGAAAGATGATTTTGCCGTAATTCTACTAGATGTTCAGATGCCGGGAATGGATGGATTTGAAACTGCTAAGCTCATCAGGGCGCGGAAAAAGAACGAGGAGACTCCTATAATTTTCATTACAGCAATCTATCAGTCTACAGAAAATATTACTAAAGGGTACTCATTAGGGGCAATTGATTATTTGTTCAAACCCTTCAATCCTGAAATGCTGAAATTCAAGATAGACGGGTTTATTAAGATACACATGCATAAGAAAAAGATAAAGCATCAGAATGATTTGCTAAAGCAGCATGCCCTTGATCTAGAAATTATTAATAACAGCCTGGAACGCACGACTGGGGATTTGCGGAGAGCAGAAGCTTTGGCTCGCATCATCGGAGAAACTTCAACAGATACAGTGATTACCATGGATACTATGGGCAGAATTATTAACACGAATCCAGCAATTAAAACTATGTTTGGGTATGAACATGAGGATTTGCTGGGGGAAAATGTTGAAGTTCTTTTGCCGGATAACAACTTTCCGTTTCATAATTCCCTTAATAACTTTGTTCTTTGTCAAAGTAGTAAGATACTGAATGCCACGGCTAAACACAAAACCGGGAGGGTTTTTCCCGTAGAGATTCAAGTGGGAGTTGCCAGCATAGATGAGCAGGAGATTTTAGTATGGTCTGTTAGAGATATCTCAGAGCGGAAGCAGCTGGAGAAAGAGAGAATAGACCGTTATAGAACGCTTGAAAAGTTAGTCTTGGAGAGAACGGGTGAACTGTTCCGTACGAACCAGAAGTTAAAGGAAGAAATATTTAAACGCAACAAAATAGGCGAGGAACTTAGGAAGACCAGTCTAAGGCTTAATAATATCCTGGAAAGTATAACGGATGTTTTCTTTACCCTAGACCACCATTGGGAGTTTATTTTTGTCAATGAAGAGGCGGAAAAATATTGGCTCAAGGGGCGGGATGAGCTAATTGGAAAAAATATTTGGGATCTCTTCCCGGAAGCACTTTTAGAGTATTATCCTTTATTTAGAAAAGCGAAATTAAAGAAAGAAGCTATACATTTTGAAATAAAAGGACTGTATTCCGAGACACCTTACGAAGCTCATGTTTATCCTTCCGAAGAAGGATTAACCATTTATTACCATAATATTATGG
>JGI2924J29684_1077523_pt1 | contig 18285 bp, 16 predicted proteins | sample BenlonsequencITS_FD_29684 | JGI IMG/M metagenome (IMG submission 29684)
AGTTCAGGGCTGATGGAGAGGGTTTGGGGGAGCGGCCTGAAGTTTTCCCTGGGCAAGGCCCCGACCGGGGCCCCGGGGAAACGTTCAGCGCTGCTGCGCGGTCCTCGCGGCTCGCCGAGCCCCGGTCGGTGCGGCCTCGCGAGTTGGCCGAGCTGCTTTCCAGCGAAAGCCCCCCCGCCCTGGTCGACGTCCGCGAGGACGCGGAATGGGCGGGCGGGCACATCGCGGGGGCCAAACACATCCCGCTCGCGCGGATCGCGTCGGCGGCCCAATCCGGCGAGATCCCCGATGACCGCATGGTTGTTGTGTACTGCGGGCTCGGGCCGAGGTCCGCGCACGCGGCGAAGCTGCTCGTGGACGCCGGTTTCAAGGATGTGTTCGATCTGAAAGGCGGCCTCATCGCGTGGCGGGCCGCCCAATCGGGCTGAGCGCCACAATGACAGTTTGCTAACGTCCCCGTGTCCTGCGCCAGCGGCGAGGTGTGCGGGAGTACGGTCGAAGAAGCGCGCGTACTGCCCTGTTGAGGAGGGCGGCATGTCGGGACAGCGCTGTCGTCGAAGAAGCGCGCGATCAGAAAAGCATGTGTTTCGGAAGGTGGCAAGTGATGAACAGTCGCATGAGCTGGGTGGCCCCATGAGCACCGCCGTCGAGCTCGACACAGTCCCGCCGCCCGCCCATGTGGTTTCGGCCTTCGGCCTTGAGTCCGGCGCCCCGGCGCAGCTGGGCGCGGGAGCTTTCCGCTATGGCGGCGTGGTGCTCTCCACGGCGGGCGATCCCGCGCGCGCGGGATGGTCGGCCAGGGTCCGTGAGACGCTCGCGCCAGCGGGGTTCCGCGTGGCGCGCCCGGTGCGCTCCAGCGACGGGCGCTACATCATCTCCGGCTGGCGCGCGGACACCTACGTCGAGGGCAGCGCGCAGCCCCGGTTCGACGAACTCGTGGCCGGGTCGATCCGTTTGCAGCAAGCGATGTCCGGGCTGGCCCGCCCCCGGTTCCTCATCGGCCCGTTGCCCGCGCTGCTCGCCGAGCCGGACGTGTATTTGGTCGCGGACCGCGCGGCCTGGGAGCCGGACCCTTCCCGTTATCTTTCCGGTGTCGCGAACTGGCCGGGGGAGACCGTCCTGGCCGAGCACCAAGAGCAGGTTTTGGGCATGTTCCGGGCGCTGACCCCGTTGCGCGAGCCGTTGCATCTGCCGTGCCAAGTGGTGCATGGCGATTTCCTTGAGACAGTCGTTTTCCATGGTTCCGCCGACCCCGGCTTGACGGACCTCGTGCCGTACTGGCGCCCCGCCAACTGGGGAACCGCGCTTGTGGTGGTCGACGCGCTGGTGTGGGGCGACGCGGACCCCGCTTTGCCGGGCCGGTGGGCGCATCTGGCCGATTTCCCGCAGCTGATGCTCCGCGCGCTGTTGTTCCGTTTGGCGGTGCACCTGCTGCACCCGAAGGCCACCGAGCCCACTGCGGGGCGGCTGGGGCGGGCTGTGGACGTGGTGCGCGGCTTCCTGTGAACTGCCTTCAGCCGTTCATCCTGTCCCGCCAGGCGACGATCTCACGGAGCCAGCTGTAATCGTCGTCCGGGTCGAAGGCGTAGCGGTCGAAGGCGTTGTGCGCGCGCACATTGAAGAAGGTGGCCCCGGCCTCGACATATGCTTCTGCGGTTTGCGCGCCGGGCCACTCCTGTGAGATTTCGATCTCCCGCACGTCGCGTCCCACAGCCTCGGCGTGCTCCGCCAGGATCGCCCTTTTGCGCGTGAGCGTGGGGATGTCTCCGAACGAGTGCCAGATGTCGGCGTGCTGCGCGACGAGGCGAAGCGTCTTCTTCTCGCCGCCGCCGCCGATCAGGATCGGTATTTTTCGTGTCGGCCGGGGGTTGAGCTGGGCGAAGCGCGCAGTGATCCGCGCGAGGCCCGCTTCGAGATCCGCGAGCCGGGACCCGGCGGTGCCGAACTCGTACCCGTAGGTGTCGTAGTCCTTCTTGTACCAGCCTGAGCCGAGCCCGAGGATGTGCCTGCCGCCGCTGATGTGGTCGATGGTCCGGGCGATGTCGGCGAGCAAGTCGGGGTTCCGGTACCCGATTCCGGTCACAAGGAGGCCGATTTCAGCGCGGCTGGTCTGCTCCGCCCAGGCGGCGAGCGTGGTCATCGGCTCGAAATTCGGCACGTCTTCCTGCGTCGCGGCGAGGATCGGCCCCGATTTGGGGTCGTAGCCGGTGTACTGCGGGACATGGAAGTGGTCGTAACCGAAGATGGCGTCCGCACCGGTGTCCTCGACTCGTTTCACTCGCTCCCGTTGGACTCGGTAATCGGGATTGTAGCTGGCGGGGATCTGAACGCTGATGCGCACGGGTCGTGACAAAGGGTGCTCCTCGGGTGCTCGATGGAGGGGATGGCTCACTCTAGCGCCGTTTTAGCGCGCGGCGGACAGCTGCGCCTGTTCGTGCTCCAACAGGGTGGTGAGGATATCGCTCATGATCTGGAACGAAGTCTCGTCGTCCCCCTCGGCGATGGCGCCGACGAGGGCTTGGTAGCGAGAGTGGAAAGACTGCACGACGGCGAGGAATTCGGGGGTGGCCTTTTTGAGCCACTGGATGGTCTGCGCGATGAGGGTCGGCAGCAGTGAATCGTAGACTTGGATGTACACCTTGTTGTGCCCCGCTGCGACGATTCCTCGGCGCAGCGCGACGATCGCCTGTGTCTCGGCTTCGTGGTCGCCGGATGCAATGGCCGCGCGATGCTCGTCCAAAAGGGCGCAGAGTTGGGCGACGTCCTCCGGCGTGCGCCTGCGCGCGGCGAGGCGAGCGGCGGTCGTCTCCAGGGCGAGGCGGAGTTCGATGATGTCGAAGAGCTCGGCGCGCGAGAAGCAGCGGTCTAAAGCGGAGCCGAAGTCGGAGCTGCTGATGACGAAGGTGCCGGAGCCTTGGCGGCGCTCCAACATCCCCGCGTGGACCAATGCCTGCACGGCTTCGCGGACAGTGTTGCGGGAGGCTCCCGTCAATTCGGTCAGCTCGGTCTCGTTGGGGATCTTGTCGCCGACCTTCCAGCGGCCGCTATGAATTTCGTCACTGAGCGATGTGATGATCTGGTCGATCAATCCAGATCGCGCCACTGTGCGCACGGGTTTCTCCTCGTCTGTTTCGGCGGCCGGGATGGTGATCCGGATCAAACCCGGTCGAGTTCTTCAGCGAATCATCCTATGATTGTCACTCATGGTGACGCACGATGTCCGGCGACAGCAGGAGTATGAGACGGACATCATAGTAGAGCACGTCCCCGGTCCTGTCCGCCCGCGCCGCGGCCAGGCGATCGCCTTCCTCGCCGTCGTCTCCTCCGCGCTCACCCTGCGCATGGCGGTCACCTCGTTGACGCCCCTCTTGGGCGAGCTGCAGCGCCAACTTGGCTTCTCCAACACGATGACGGGTGTTTTCGGCCTGGCCCCGGTGGCGATGTTCGGGCTCGCGGGCTTCATCACGCCGCTCTTCGCGCACAGGTTTGATCTGGAGCGCGTCGCCTTGGGCGGCGCGGTGCTCACGTTCCTCGGCCTGGTCGGCCGAGGTTTCGCCGCTGGCGCGTGGGACGAGTTGTGCTGGTACGCCCTCGCCCTCGCGGGCATGGGCGTCGGCAACATCGTCACGCCGCCGCTGGTGAAACGATATTTCCCGAAACGCATCGCCGCGGTGAGCACCTGGTACTCCTTTGCCGTGCAGTTCGGCGCCGTGGCGCCGCCGGTCATCGCGGTCCAGTTGCAGCAGAGCTACGGCTGGCGGCTTTCCCTCGGCCTCTGGGCCCTCGCCGGATTCCTCGCGGTCCCGCTGTTGGCGGTGCTTGCCGCTCGCAGAAACGACGTGGTCGAGCCGGCCGCGCGCGGCGAAACCGCGCGCGTGCCGTTCGCGGCTCTCGCCCGGTCCAAGCTCGCATGGGGCATGGCGGTCCTCTTCGGCGTGACAAGCCTGGACTGCTATGCCGTGCTGACGTGGCTGCCGAAACGCCTCGCCGCGGTCGGGCTGCCCGCCGAGCAGGGCGGGCTCATGATCGCCCTGTATTCCGTGGTCGGCGTGGCCGGGCCTCTGATCGTCGTTCCGTTGCTCCCGCGGGTGCGCGCCCCCTTCGTTTTCGTTGTCGCCGGCGGGCTCTGCCACCTCGTCGGCTTCGCCGGGCTTTTCTGGGCTCCGGGCGCCGCCCCGGCGCTCTGGACGGTCTTCCTCGGGCTCGGCCCGATCACGTTCGCGATGAACCTCGCGCTCATCGGCATGCTGACCCGCACCAGCGAGCACGCGGCAGCGCTCTCGGGTTTCGCGCAGGGCGTGGGCTACATGCTCGCGATCAGCGGCCCGTTCCTGTTCGGCGTCCTCTACGAACAGACCGGGGCATGGGGCGCGTCATTCGCCTTCCTCGCGGCCGCGACCGTGATCGGCATGTGCGGCGGCTGGTTCGTCTGCCAGGGCGGCTACATCGAGGACGAGATCGGCCTTGCGCCCAAGAGCCAGGCGCGCCCCGGCGCATCCGAGGCGTGAGCCGCTTGTGAGATTCCTTTGACAGTTCGGTGATCCGGCGAAACTGACAGCGCAACATCCTGTTCGTAGCGTGAAGGCGTTCCGGCGGTCGCGCACGACAGACATCGTGGGCGCAGCCACATCAACGACGCAGAGGAACCGCCCGATGACCGCAACGCTCGAACCTCTCGCGGAGCCGTCCGCGAAACACGCAGACATCCTCCGCGACTGGGACCCGGAAGACGAAGTCCTCTGGGAGGCGGCGGGCAAGAAGATCGCCGCGCGCAACCTCCTGTGGTCGGTCATTTGCGAGCACGTCGGTTTCTCGATCTGGTCGATCTGGGCGGTCATGGTTCTTTTCATGGGCCCCGAATACCATGTCAACCCCGCGCAGAAATTCCTCCTCACCGCAATGCCCACCTTGGTCGGGGCCGTGTTGCGAGTGCCCTACACCCTGGCCCCGGCTCGGTTCGGCGGCCGGAATTGGACGGTGGTCTCCGCGCTGCTCCTCGTCATTCCGACCCTCCTCGCCCTGTGGGCGATGCTCGCCAAGCCGAGCTTCGGCGAGCTTTTGCTCGTCGCCGCCTTCGCTGGGATCGGCGGCGGCAACTTCGCCTCGTCCATGGCCAATATCAACGCCTTCTACCCCAAACGGCGCAAAGGCTGGGCGTTGGGTCTGAACGCGGGCGGCGGGAACATCGGCGTGCCGGTCATCCAACTCATCGGCCTCTTGGTCATCTCGACCCTCGGCGTCGGCCACGCGCCGGTGATGTGCGCGGTGTACTTGGTCCTCATCGCCCTGGCCGCAACCGGAGCCGCGCTGTGGATGGACAATTTGCCGCGCAAACAGGAAGGCTTCGCCGACCTCTTCGCCTCGATGCGCCACCTCGACGCCTGGCTGATTTCGCTGCTGTACATCGGGACGTTCGGGTCGTTCATCGGCTACAGCTTCGCCTTCGGCCAGGTGCTCAGCCTGAAGTTCGCCGGCCAAGGGCAAAGCGCCGCGCAGGCCGCGCTGCACGCGGCGGAGCTGACCTTCCTCGGTCCTCTGCTCGGGTCGCTCTCCCGCCCGTTGGGGGGCCTCTTCGCGGATCGGATCGGCGGCGGAAAAATCACCGTCGGCGTGTTCGTGGCGATGCTGGCCGCGTCCGGTCTGGTGATCGCGCAGAGCGTTGCGGGAGCGTCGGGCGTTTCGGGGGCGCCAGGAACTTTAGGAGCGCAGGGCAGCTGGGCGCTCTTCTTCGCCGGGTTCATTCTTCTGTTCGTCTTGTCCGGGGTGGGCAACGGCTCGGTCTACAAGCTCATCCCAGTGGTGTTCGCGCGCAAGTCGACGGAACTCGCCGGGAAGACCCCCGCCGAGCAGCTCGACTGGGCGCGGTCGATGTCGAGTTCCCTCATGGGCATCGCCGGGGCCATCGGCGCTCTCGGCGGTGTGGGCATCAACCTGGTTTTGCGCGCCTCGTACGGTTCGGCCGCGCACTCCGCGACGATGGCCTTCGCCGTGTTCGGCGCGGTTTACTTCTTGTCCGCCGTGCTCACGTACTTCCGCTATGTCCGCGCCGGGCATTGACCTCGGCTCCGTGCGGCGGGCGCAGCGGGCTACTCGCCGCCCCGCGCCTTGCGGAGCAGGTCCCACGGGCTCAGCGTGCCCGGTGTGCCTGGACGGTGGCGGCCCGCGGACATGAAGCGCGGGTCTTCGCCACTGCCCGCTTGAGGCTTCTCCGGCTCGGTGGGCTGTGCCGGTGTCTGCGGTCGCGCGGGCGCTGACGGTTGCGCGGGAGCCGGTGGCTCGCCCGCCCCGGCGGCCCGCAGGGACTCCTCAGCCGCTTGCTGGTAGGCGCGGGCTTTCTGGTTGGCCTCCCGTTGGGCGGTGTAGTCGCCCGGAGCCGCGTCCCACGCGGCCGGGGCAGCCTCGTTCGGGGCGGGAGCCCACGGGGTGGGCAACGGCTCTTGCGGCTGCTCGCCCCAGGCCGGCGACGGTGGCGGCGCTGCTCGCCGGGATTTGGGCGGAGCTGGCGGCACATCGTGCGTGGACCAGTACTCCTGCTGGTCGACGGGGCCTTCGTCGTCAATGACGTAGATCGGCTGGGTGGGGGCCGAGTCTGCGAACCCGGCGAGCTGGCCGGGGACGGGGTGTTGCTGCGGCGCGCCAGGCTCGGCCCACCCTTGTGGGCGCTGGGTGCGCACGATGTCCGGCGCAGGCGCGGCCCCGCCCGCCCCGGCGGGGATGAGGTGGCGTTCGTCCGGCATCGCGATCTCGCCGAGGCCGAGACGCTCCTGGAAGCGTTTCATCCAACGCGGAGCCCACCAGTTCTCGTCGCCGAGCAGTTTCATCGTCGCGGGGACGAGGATCATGCGGATGGCGGTGACATCGATGAGCAGCGCCGCGATGAGGCCGAAGGCGAGGTACTTCATCATGACGAGTTCGGAGAACCCGAAGGCGGAGGCCACCACGAGCAGCACCAAGGCCGCCGCGGTGATGACCCGCCCGCCGCTCGCGGCTCCTTCGCAGGTGGCGGCTTCGGTGGACAGACCTCTGCCCCTGGCCTCGACAGTCCTCGCGAGCAAGAAGACCTCGTAGTCCGAGGACAGGCCGTAGACGAGCGCCACCAAGAGGGCGAGCACCACGGCCATCAGGGGATATGGCGTGAAGTTCAACAGGCCCGCGCCGTGGCCTTCCTGGAAGATCCAGGTGAGCACGCCGAGCGTGCTGCCGAGCGAGAGCACGGACAGGATCACCGCCTTGACCGGCAGCACCACGGACCCGAAAGCCAAGAACATCATGACGGTGGTGATGACGATGAGCAAGAATCCCATCAGCGGGAAGCCCGCGAACACGGCGTCGATGCTGTCCTGCTCAAGAGCAGGGGTGCCGAAGATCCAGATCGTCGTGCCAGGGGGGGCCTTCAGCGCCCGCAGCTGCTTGACGGCTTCGGCCGCGGTGTCCCTGTTGATGAGGGAGTTCGTCGCGACGGCGACGCCGTCGGTCAGGCGGCTCGGGTCGGGGTTCGCGGCGTCGGGGAAAGAGAACTGCCCGGTGAACCCTTTGATCTCGTTGGCTTTGCTCGCGACCTGGTTCAACTGCTGCGGGTCGCCGCCGAGCACCATGATTTTCAGCTGCTCGGTGCGTTCTTTCGGGAAAGTTTCCTCGAAATGTTGCAGGCCCAAGCGGGTCGGGTTGTCCGGCGGCAGGTACTTCTCGCTGATCCCGGCGAACTTGATGTTGAGCGCGGGGAGGATGAGCAGGAGGAGCAGCGCCAGCACCGGGACCATCAGTTTGACCGGGTGCCGCATCACCCACGCGGACAGTTTGCCCCAGAACCCGTCCATGACCTGCTCCCGGCTGCGAGTGCGCTTGAAGTAGCGCATCAGCGGCAGGTCGGCGATGACATTCAGGCGCAAGAAGCGCAGGATCGTGTCGAGGCTGAGCGCGTCCACCCGGTGGCCAAGGAAGGACAGCATCGCGGGGAGGACCGTCAGCGAGATGAAGGCCGCGAACGCGATGGAGACGCCGCAGGCGTAGGCCACCGAACGCAGGAAGCCCTGTGGGAAGAGCAGCACTCCCGCGATGGAAACAACCACCAGGAGGGCCGAGTAGACGACCGTGCGGCCCGCGGACTGCACGGTTCTGCGCACCGCGATGTCGATGGGGTAGCCCTCGGCGAGCTCTTCTCGGAACCGGCTCACCATGAAGAGCCCGTAGTCCACCGCGATGCCGAGGCCGACGAGGCTCACCACAGGCTGGGCGAACGAGCTGACTTCGGTGAACTCGGTGAGCAGTTTGATGAGCCCGTTGCCGCCGAGGATGGCGAGCCCGCCCACGATCGCCGGCAGGATCGCCGCGACGACGCCGCCGAAGACGAAGAACATAATCAGCGCCGTGAGCGGGACGGCGATGAGCTCCATGCGGTGGACGTCTTTGCCCATGGTCTCGTTGATCGCGTCGGTGACCGCGAGCAAACCGGTCGTCTCGACCTTCGCGCCGGGGACGGAGAATGTGAACGCGTCACGAACGGAGCGGTAGTTGTTGACCCGTTCGGTGTCGTCCTTGCCTTGGATGCCGATGCTCACAAAGGTGTGTTTGCCGTCCGGGCTTTCCAACCTCTGTTTGAGCAGCGGGATGGCGGCGGGGGCGTGCCCGTCCGGCGTCGCCTTCGGCCAGGTCTGCGGCGCGGCGTGGTTCCACACCCCCCAGAGGCTGAAGATGTCGACCGTCTTGTCCGGGTGGTCTTGTTTGATCGCGGCGAGCTGGTTGAAAACCGCGTCGGCGATCGCCGGGCTCTCCACGGTGCTGCCGGGGTCCGTGGCGGTGATGAACAGGATGACGTCGGATTTGGTGTCTTGGCCGAATTTCTCGTCGGAAAGACGCGAGGCGCGGGCGGACTCGCTGTTGTCGTCGTACCAACCGCCTTGGCTCAGGTGGTCGCCGATGTCGATCCCGTAGACGCCCAACGCGACGAAGATGGCGACCATCACGGTGATGACCGGGACCCGTGCGCGGTAGACGAAGGCTCCGATGGCTCCGAACAAGTCTGTGTGCTCCTCAATCATTTCCGGGCTCTTGTGCGGAGCCCGTGGTTCGCCGGCTGACCGCGAACTCGGTCACCACTCGGCCAGCTCGCTGAGCCCGAGCCTCAAAAGCCGTGGTGGGACGGCTCGGCACGGAGCGTTCAGCGGGCAGGGCCACGAGGCGCGGCTCGTCGGCAAGGCTGCCGGCTATCGCCTCAGCATAGTTCGCGTCGTCGGTCGCGACGTGCAGGACACCGCCGACACAGAGGCGTTCGGCAATCTGCGCGACGGTCCAAAGGTTGACCAGCCGCCGTTTGTGGTGCCTGGTTTTGGGCCATGGGTCGGGGAAAAGGATCCTCGCCATGGCGAGCGAGCCGGGGGGGAGCCGGTCGAGCACCGCCGTGGCGTCGGCCCGCAGCAGCCGGACGTTGTCGAGGCCGCGCCCGTCCAGGAGTTGGAGCAGCTGGGCGAGTCCGGGCTTGTAGCGTTCGACGGCCAGCACATTGTGGTCGGGCAGCTGTTCGGCCAAGGCCGCGGTCGCCGCCCCGTTCCCGAAACCGATGTCGAGGACCAGCGGAGCCGCGCGGCCGAACCACTCGACGAGGTCGGGGAGCTCCGCGCCCGCCCGAGGCTCCTCCGCGCTGTCCGGGCCGCCCTCGACGATCCGCATGCCCCACCTGGGCCACAACCGGTCCCAGGCGTCTTGGAGAACGGGGGAGAGCGTGCCTCGGCGGCCGACGGTGACGGCAACGGGGCGGCGGGGGGTGCGCGCAGTCATAGGCTCTCCAGTGTGCCTGATCCAGCGGGCAGCGTCGATCCTGCCGCCGCTGCGCAGAAAGCCTTTGCCCGTGCTGTGATCTTTGCTAGAGTTCCGTTCAGGCGTAAACAGCGAAGCTGGGGTGGGCGCGGCATATGCAATGGAGCAAGGAGCGGCGATGACGAACGGACTCCGCGTCAGGGGAGGCCATCCGGGCGCTGCCGGGGGACAAGGGTCGTGGGGCGCCTATCGGTGGTCTTCGTACGGGGAGGCCATCGCTCTGGTCTCCTCGTTGCACGCCTCGGCCGAGCAGGCGGGGCCCCGGGCGGTCGCCGCCGTGGACGAGCTCGGCCGTGTGATCTCCGACCCGATCCGGGTCGCGGTGAAGGGCAGGGAAGGGGTCGGGCGGTCCAGGGTCGTCCAGGCGCTGGCCCCGCCCTTGGAGGGCGAGCTGGATTTCGTCGAGTCGGACCTCGGGCACGGCCAAAGCCCCGGCGAAATCGTCTTGCATGTGCTCACCGCCGCCGCTCGGAGCGTGGACAAAGACGCCAGCAAGGCTGTGGACACGACCATGGCGTGCGGGCTGCTCAACAAGTGCGACGCCATTTCCACTCCGGGCGACCCCGGGCTGTGGGACCAGGCCAGCGAAGCCGCCGAACGGTCCTCGGCGGAGCTGGGGTACCCGGTTTTCCCCGCAGTCGCCCTCCTCGCGAACGCGGTTGTGGACGAGCAGACGTATCAGTGGCTTGAAACCATCGCGGACGGCGACGAGACGACGCCGCCGTCCGCTGAGCTGTTCCTTGAGGCCGGCCGCAACTCCCCCGTTGGCGTCGCGGAGCGCGAGCGACTGCTGCGCGAGATCGGGATCTACGGGCTGTACTGCGCGTTCGGGGCGCTGCGCATCGAGGCGTACCGCGATCCGCAAGTCTTGACCGACACGCTGCGCGAACTGAGCGGGTTCAGCGCGTTCCTGCCCTGTCTGCAGGGCCTCGCCGTTCGCGCCCGCGCCCGGCGGATCAGCGAGTTCCTCGCCAAGATGGAACAGGCGGCCAGCCTTGGCGTGCTCAGGGACGAGATCGAGGCGATTCTGGCGGGCGGGCCGGTCGCGCGGCTGCGCATGGACGCGGCTTGGGGCAGCGGCGTGCTGGACGAGGCCGATTTGGCGCTGGGGCCTGACGCGCTCGACGACCCACAGGCGGCGTTGCAGGAGGCGATTCGGTTCCGCCAGCTGGGCGCGCAGTGCGCCGACCCGAGGGCGGCGGGCCTCGCCTGGGATTTGCATGTCGGTTTTCTGCGTTCTTGGGCGGAGCGCTCGAAGCCAGGCCGCCCAGCGTGAGCGCGGAACACGAGGGCTCTCAGGAGGACTGGCCCGCGCGCGCCCGCTCCCTGCTGCGCAGACTGCAGCCCGACCTCGTGTTGGAGAGCCCTGTGCCCGCGACGCAGCCGATCGTGGTCGTCGGCGCGCCGGGCAGCGGCAAAACGGAGCTCATCGCCGCGCTGGCGGAGGAAGCCCCCGATGTCGCAGTGCGCGAAGTCAACGAGGCGGACCTCGCCGCGTTCGCGTTGATCGGCGCGAAAGCCGCGCTGGTCGTCCTTGACGCCGCCGCCCCGGTGGACGCCACCGACTTGGCCGTGGTGCGCGCCGTTGCGGGCCGGGTCCACCACATCGTCTTCGCGATCACGAAAATCGACGCGTACGAGGACTGGCGGGGGACGCGGGCCAAGGCCGCGGACGCGCTCGAAGACCTCGGCCCGAGATTCGCCTCCGCGGTGCTGCACCCTGTTTCCGCCCGGCTGCACCACCTGGCGATGAACGCGCACGACCCTTTGCAAGTGCGGCAGTGGAGCGCCGCGTCAGGCGTGCGCGAACTCGCAGCGGACCTGAGCCGGATCGAAAAACTGGACCCGGAGCTGTTGACGCGCCAGAACTGGCTGCGCTACGTGGACGCGCAGCTCTCCGAGGCGGGGATGCGCTCGCAAGACCCCGCCGAAGAGGAGGCGCTGTCGCAAAAGCACCGCCAAGTTCTGCGCGAGCGCACCCACGAGCACCGCAACCTCGACGCGGGCCGCGCCGAGCGCCGCGACATGCTGCGAAACCAGCTGCAGTTGGCGCGGGTGGACCTCGCCGTCGAGCTGAACTCGCTCGCCCGTTCCACATCGGCCCAGGCGCGCGACTTTGTCTCCAAGGCGTCGGGGCGGCAGTTGAAGAACCTCGTCGAAGTCGTGAAACCGAAAATCCTCGAACTCGACCAACGGATGGTCGGACTGTCCCAGGAGCGGATCGCCGCGATCAGCTCAGCGGTGCTCGGCCGCGCGGATCTTCGTTCCATCGCGTTGCTCTCGCAGCCCGCGCTGCATCCGCCGGAGCATCTCGACCCGCCGAAGTTCGGCGCTTGGGGCATGGACGACTTCATCATGGTGATCCTGGGGGCTTCGGCAGGCTTCGGCCTCGGGCGGATCGCCGTGGTCCCGTTCCAGCACGCTCCCGGCATTTCGGCGTTGAGCATGCCGCTGGCCGCCGCGGTGGGTTTGGCGATCGCGATCGCGATCGTCTCGGTGCGCAGGCTCTCATCAGGGCGGCAAAAGGCTGTGGCCTGGGTCTCTGAGGCTGTTTCGTACCGCAGGGGCCAGTTGGAGCAGACGATCACCGCCGGGCTGCTCCACGCGGAGACTGAACTCACACAGGTGTTGGACGACCTCTTTTTGCGGCAGCGGATTCGAAGCGAGTCGCGCGTTGACGAGCTGGAGCAACAAGCCAAAGACATCGCCACGCAATTGACCCAGCTGCGCACGCGGCGCGAACGAGTGCGCTCGGAGATCTTCACAGTGCGCAAGGGGTTGGTGGCGCTCGCGAATGCCGCAGATCAGCACTAGTGGCCGGGATCGCGAAGGGGAGATCGAAGCTGCGGTTGCCCTGTTCGTCGAGAGAGGATAAAGTTTCAGGATGGCCGATGAATTCTTCTCAGCGTTCGCAGGCTTGTCCTCTGCCCCGGAAGGCATCGCGGACGGGCACGGCGGCGGAGGGCACATGTGGGCGGAGCAAGGCGCGGGCATGGTGGACCTCGGCCCCCCGACGGTCTCCGCCAACGGGGACGGGATAATGGACACATGCACCGTGGCGACAGACCACGACATCACGGTGTACACCGATGCCGATCACGATGGCGTCGCTGACTACGCGTACCGGGTGGACCACGAGGGACACTACGAGCGCTGGCATTTCGCAGCGGACGCGGAGTCTGCCGCGCAGGCCAATGGCGACCACCAGGGCGTGCATGGGCATTGGGAGATGATGGACAGCGGACAGCTGCTCTAAAGAACCCAGACAACTGCTCCAAAAAAATCCAGGAAGGGCGACTAGTGAGCCACAATCTTGTCGAGAACACGCCGACCGAGCAGTCTGGTTTGAGAGAAAAGGCCTTGGCTCAGGCGCCGACCCAGCATCGGGAACTGCTCTCCTGGGTCCGTGAGTTCGCCGAGCTCGCCCAGCCGGACGAGATCGTCTTCGTTGACGGTTCCGACGAGGAATGGGACCGCCTCGCCGCCAAGCTTGTCGCCGCTGGAACCTTCACCCAGCTCAACCCTGACATCAAAGCCAACTCCTTCCTCGCCCGCTCGGACGTGGCCGACGTCGCGCGCGTGGAGTCGCGGACCTTCATCTGCTCGAAGAACGAGTCCGACGCCGGTCCCACGAACAACTGGATGGACCCGGACGAAATGCGGGCCATCATGACCGGCCTGTACAAGGGCAGCATGCGTGGGCGCACCCTGTACGTGCTCCCGTACTGCATGGGACCGCTCGACGCGCCCGAGCCCAAGCTCGGCGTCGAGCTCACCGATTCGGAGTACGTGGTGCTCTCCATGCGGATCATGAGCCGTATGGGCTCCTCGGTGTGGGAGCTGTTGGGCTCGGACGGCCCGTACGTGAAGGGCCTGCACTCCGTCGGCGCGCCGCTGGAGCCGGGCCAGAAGGACGTTCCATGGCCCTGCAACGAGACCAAGTACATCACCCACTTCCCGGAGAGCAGGGAGATTTGGAGCTACGGCTCCGGCTACGGCGGCAACGCCCTGCTCGGCAAGAAGTGCTACGCGCTGCGCATCGCCTCGGTCCTCGGCAGGGACGAAGGCTGGCTCGCCGAGCACATGCTCATCCTCAAACTGACCTCGCCTCAGGGCGAGTCGCATTACATCGCGGCCGCGTTCCCCAGCGCCTGCGGGAAGACCAACCTCGCGATGTTGCAGCCCACCATTCCCGGATGGAAGGCTGAGACAATCGGCGACGACATCGCGTGGCTGCGCTTCGGCGAGGACGGCAGGCTCTACGCGACGAACCCGGAGACCGGTTTCTTCGGTGTGGCCCCAGGCACGGGCGAGAACTCGAACCCCAACGCGATGTCGACTTTCGCCGGTGGCAATTCGGTTTTCACCAACGTGGCGCTCACCGACGACGGCGACGTGTGGTGGGAAGGGATGAGCAGCAAACCGGCGCACCTCATCGATTGGGAGGGCAAGGACTGGCGCCCCGATTCGGGGACGCGCGCCGCGCACCCGAACTCGCGCTACTGCTCCCCGATCGGCCAATGCCCGACGGTGGCCCCCGAATGGCAGGACCCGAAGGGCGTGCCGCTTTCGGCAATCCTCTTCGGCGGGCGGCGCAAGACCACGGTGCCGCTCGTCGCCCAGTCGTACGACTGGCGCCACGGGGTTTTCTACGCGAGCACCCTCTCCTCGGAGCAGACCGCCGCGGCGGAAGGCCAGGTCGGCATGATTCGGCGCGACCCGATGGCCATGCTGCCGTTCCTCGGGTACCACGTTGGCGACTACCTCCAGCATTGGATCGAACTCGGTGAGAAAACCGACGCCTCGAAGCTGCCGAAGATCTTTTATGTGAACTGGTTCCGCAGGGGGGATGACGGCCGATTCTTGTGGCCGGGTTTCGGCGAGAACACCCGTGTTCTGAAGTGGATCGTCGAGCGCGTGTCGGGCAAGGCGCAGGGCGTGCACACGCCGATCGGCATCGCGCCGAAGATCGAAGAAATCGAACTCGACGGGCTCGACGTGGCCCGCTCCGACGTCGAGCAGGCGATCGCGGTCCGCCCAGACGAGTGGAAGGCCGAGTTGGACGGTATCGAGCAGTGGTTCGCCTTCATCGGCGAGCGGCTTCCGCAAGGTCTGCGAGAGGAGTTAGAGGCTCTGCGGGGTAGGCTCGCCTAGGTTCTCTGGGTCCAGACGACCCTGCGCGCCCATGCGGCGCCCTGCCTGTTGCTCCTGTGTTTGTTCCGAGCTGCTCCTGGGCGGCCCCGCTGCTCGGGCCCAACGCCGGGTCGGTCCCTGTTGCTCGTGAGCGCTTGCGTCTCATCGACGGAGTTGCTCGTGCGCGCAGCGCCGCATCCGCGCAGTGCCATATCCGCGCAGTGCCCCCAGGAAAACAGTGCCTCCCCAGGAACTGGTCGCGGTGCGCCGCTACTCGTTGGGGCAGTCCGCAGCGATCTGATCCTGGTGGGGCGCGAATATTTTGCGCCAGTCCACATCGCCGAACTGGCCGCCGCTGCTGGATTCGAAGTTGGGGATCATCGACCCCGCGTCCACAGCTTCACGTGTGCGGATCAGCCAGTTCATCAGCCATTTTTGTCGACGGCTGCCGATCGGGCCAGATTTTATCTGTGCGATTTCCGCAGGAGCCACCCGCTCCATCGCGTGATAGATCTGGGTCGCGGAGCATTTGCTGTTCTTGAAGAAACTCAGGTCGAGCGCGTCGTCTGCGGCGGCATGCGGGCTCAACCCGATGACAACTGCGGCGAGCAGGCCAAGGCCGGTGTTCCGGCTCGTGCGGGCGAGAGAAGATCGAGTCATGTCACTCCTGAAGGAAGAATCCTTGAGTTTGCGTTTTCTATCCCCTGGGTTTTCCATCTACTCAGGATCACCAGAATATCAAGTGCAGATGCTTTTGTGGTTCTGCGTTGTGAAAACATCGGGTTACAAGGGCGTGCGCCGCAGTTCGCCGCCGGCGAGGAAGCCAGTGCGTGTTGGAGTCATCGAGAGGTGAAACTCGGCCGACAAAGGGCCGCCGCGAGGGCGCAGCGCCTCAGCGCTGCCTGCCGCCTGCGGGGTATTTGCCGCACGCTGCCGTGACCGAACCCATCCGATCGCCGATGTCGTTGATCCAATAAGGCCGGTACTCGTGCGAGTTCGGGGCTTTGGTTTTCACTTCTCGGTTCCCCGGAAGATTCTTCAAGTAGACGAGCAGCCAATTTCGCGCTTGGATCATCGACTTGCCGCCGCGCTCGTCCTCGGCGTTGAGTTTCGCCCACACATCCGGGGCGACCTGTTGGACGGCGTTCAAAACCTGGTCCGCCGTGCAGGAAGTCGATGCGAGCGGACCGGGATCGGGATACCAAGAGGGAACCGGATGCGGCGGGTCGCCGTGGTCCGCCCAGGCGGGCGCAGGCCCGAGCAAAACGAGAACGCCCGCAGCCCCCAGAAGGAGGCTGCGGGCACCGGGCGCCCATCGGGGTTGACGGCCGGACGGCCGAAGCTCGGCGCGTCGGCGGCGTCTGTGTGGGCTGAAAACCCCGATGGGCCCCGCGATGCTCACGCTTGTCTGCTCAGAACTGGTCGCAAGTGCTCAAGACCTGCTGGGTGACGGGGGCGTACTGCGGGCTGGTCAGCGTGGCCAGCATGGTCGGCTTTCCATCCTCCGAAGGCTTGTGCAGCGCGGCTTTGCGGCCCGCGGCTGGCTGGGAGAGGAATTTCGAGAGCTGCTGATCGGTTTCCGCCTTGCGCTGCGGGTCAGAGGTGAGGAACCCGTACGCGATCGGCGAAGCCTGCTGAAGAGCCGCCTCGATCTGCTCGGCGGAACAGCTGGTGTTCACGATGTCCGCCTCGACGTCGGCGTTCGCGGCGGCGGGGAAAGCCAGACCAGCGGCGGCGGCGATGAGAACAGGGGCGAAGGAACGAATGCGAGGCATGGATTCTCCTTAGAGATGTCGAAGGTTGGTATTCAGAGTAGCAAAAAAGCTACCGGCTGGCGGGGCTTTTCGCCCCGTCCGTCTCAGTGATGGGCGATCAGTACTGTTCACAGGTGCTGAAGACGCGGTCCATGGTGTCTTGGACCTCTTTCTCGTGCTCCTTGGTCCACTTTTCCTTACCCGCGCGGTCTTTGGCGTGCGAGGTGAACTCGTCAATGGCGGCTTGGCGCTCCTCGGGCGATTTGTCCAGGAATTCCTGCATCCGCTCGTGGGCCTTCTGCAATTTCTCGGGGTCCGCGCTGATGTGCTCCCAGAACTCCGGCGCTTCTTTCTGGGTCGCGGCGTCGATCTGTTCGACGGAACAGGTGGTGTTCACCAGCGGCGAGCTGTCCTGCTCTTGCGGGTCCGCCGACGCGGAGCCGCAGAAGAGGAACGACGCGCCTGCCGCGAGCGCGACAGCGCTCGCGGCGAACGTCGTGGTGCGAGGGGTGACGGTCATGCGGATCATCTCCTAAACGGATGAGCATTCTCGGTGGGTCAGCCTCAGGCGTGGATACCGCCTGGCTTCCCTGCTGACTCTAACGAGCTTACTTGTGAGCAAGCCTGGGGTTTGCTGGGAGATAGCCGGGAATTATGGTTCCGGGGGAGGGGAATGCGCGCCGCACACAGAAGGTTCTGCCGCGCTGACGGTATCAGCGCCAGTCGAGTACGCTCAGGGTCGAAAAGCATCGGACTGAGGAGTTTTTGCTGATGATCGGAGTGACCCGCGACGGACATGCGGCTGTGATCGAGTTGCAGCGCCCGCAGAAGCGCAATGCGATCGACGTGCCCACCATCAAAGCTCTGACCCAGGCGTTCGAAGAGGCCGCCGCGGACGAAGACGTGCGGGTCGTCGTGGTCACCGGGCAAGGCAGCACGTTCTGCTCCGGCGCGGACCTCTCCAACTCCGACCCGGTCGAAGGGCCCAAAGTCCAGATGAAGCTGCTGCGCGCGATCACGCAGACCCCAGTCCCCGTGCTGGCCGCGGTCAACGGCCCGGTCATCGGCGCCGGGGTGCAGATCGCCCTGGCTTGCGACCTGCGTGTCCTCGACCCGGAAGCGTTCGTCCAGATCCCGACGGCCCGGATGGGCGTCGCGTACGACCCCGAGTCGATCCGCAGACTCGTCGCCGTTGCGGGCGGCACGACGGCGCGCACCTTGTTGTACTCCGCGGAAAAAATCACCGCAGAACAGGCGCTTGCCTGCGGGTTCGCCAATAAGATCGGGGACCGGGACGCGGCGCTCGCATGGGCCAAGCACATCGGGGGGCTTGCCCCGCTTTCGCTCAAGCTCACCAAGCGGATCCTGCGCGAAGACTTCGAGCGCCCGGTGGCGCAGGAGCTGTCGGACGCCGCGGGAGCGCTGCTGTTCACCGAAGACGTGAAAGAGGGGTTCATGGCGAAGCTCGAAAAACGGCCCCCGGTTTTCCAAGGCAAGTGATGGCTTCCGCTCCGTCGGTCGGCCAAGGGGCGCCGCGCCTGGGCCGAGCGGCGGCGGGCCTTGTCCCGGTCGTCGCGGCGGCTTT
>JGI2924J29684_1077522_pt1 | contig 18281 bp, 20 predicted proteins | sample BenlonsequencITS_FD_29684 | JGI IMG/M metagenome (IMG submission 29684)
CCCCGCCGGTTATTATAGCTATCCAAAGCGGCCTGCATAACCTTTTGGGCCAGCGCATCGCCCGCCTGAATATCAAACCCGATATATTCGGCGTTGGCCTTTTTAGCCACATCATCCAGGCATAACTGCCTCACCATAAACTGTTCGCAGAGCGGTTCCAGCCCGGGCACGGTACAATTAAATTCGGAAACCAGCAGGTCAATACCCCCGGTGGCCAGCAACGCCTCGCTGGTAAAATTGTTTCCGGCATGGCCGGCAAAAACATTGGCGCAATGTGCCCCCCGCAGCTGCAAGTCCTGGCCTACGCAGGTGCATCCGACAATTTTAAATCCCCTGGCCCCGGCCTGCTCGGCTATGGCGGAAGCACCGGGAGCGGCTAAACGCTCCTGCAAAACTCCAATTAAAGAGTGCTGGTGGCCGGTAACCATAATATTAATATAGTCCGGATCGACTACGGAAAAGCCCACTTTAGCTATCCTGATTTCCGGTGCACCCAGCATTATATCATTTAGATAGTTAGTTAGGGTCAAACCGTATAAGCCGGTAGCAATACCCAGCTTCAGGGCGTGCAGCAGCATATCTACGGGGTCGCTGGACAGGTTGGTGCTGGTTTTTACAATGGCATCGAAAACTTCGGACTTAGCACCGCCGGGAATGATACCCAACTCTCTCCAGCGCTTCAGCCTGGGTTTATAAGCCAGATTACCAACCTGGGTCATCTCCCGGCCCCTGGGCCGGTACAGGTCTTCCAACACCAGATTAGCAACCGCAACAGCCTGACTGGCCGGGTCACTTTCCTCAACCCCCATCAGTTCGGCCAGTTCATTCAATAGTTCCGGTTCCTTAATCGTTAGCCCGGTGCTTCCAAGGCCAACCGCTTTAAGGTTGGAAGCAGCGTTCTCCACTATATGCAAGTAACAGGCCGCCCCGGCAGCCACCGCCCGCAAGAAGTTGCGGGCCACAATGGTATCAGCGCTGGCCCCGCAGACACCTTTGGGGCTTTGCGGGGTAATACGGCAGGGACCGTTGGAACACAACCGGCAGCATACCCCCTGCATGCCGAACCCGCATTTGATCGCCTGGTCGGGTACGCGGTGGAATGAAGTCTTCACACCGGTCTTACTACGCATAAAGTCAATTAGCTTAACGTCCGCTGAATCACACATTTTCATTACATACAACCTCCTACATTGATATACTATACTTAATTTGTATACTTTTAGATAAGCATATTTAGATGCTATTAAGCATGTTAAGTTGCTAAAGTTGGCAAATCATGTTTACTGTAAATATTACTTAATAGCTGCTAAAGTATACTATTATAGTACACTTACGGGCATTAAATAAATCAGGCACACATCCCCTATACTTTTGCCCGGTACGGGTGGCCAGTTCGTTTCCAAGTTATCGCTTGCTTAGAGTATCAAAGTCATAGCGCTCCAATTCCCGGTTGATGGTCTGTTGAATTGAATAAAGGGCTTTATGAATGGAACATTTAGCGGTATTTCGCTTATTGCACTCCTCGGGAGCAATTAAACACCTGTTAATGCGCACCGGTCCCTCCACCGCTTCAACAACGTCCTTCAGGGTAATTTCCCCCGGCACTTTAGCCAGCGCATAGCCACCGCCAACTCCCCGGTAGGATTCAACAATCCCGGCTTGGGTTAACAGGCGGAGTATCTTGAGCATGAAGCGTATGGGGATTTTCTCGTTTTCGGCTATAACCCTGGCCTCTATCACCTGCCCTTTAGGTAAACTGGACAAATATAAAACCGCCCGGAAAGCATAGTCTGTTGCTTGGTTTAGCCTCATTTACTATTACCTCATAGCTAAAGTGTACATATTTAGTATACTTTTTAAATACTATAACCTTCCTGAAAGCAAATGTCAAGTAGTTTTGAAATTTTTTCTACGGAATCCCGCAGTAAATTTATAGCATAATCCACAAAGCAAGGCTGCTTGCACCCTGCTTTGTGGATTATTGAATCCCTTGGCTTAAGAGGTATAAGATTGCTGCTTTTATTCCAATATACTTATCCAGGGGAAGATTTATGGGCAGCAGGACTGCTTGTACGGAACGTCAAATTATACTAATGAGCAGCGGAAAGGAATAATCTTATTGATGATTGGCATGCTGCTGCTTATCACCGCTGTGTCCGGCTGTGGTGGCAACTCCGGACCAGCTGAGCAAAATCATCTGTTTAATGACCTTGGCCCTTGGCGAAGGCATTAACGGGAAGAAATAGGATAAAATAAGAACCTGATCCAAAGCAAAGCTTTAGTGGAGATGCTTGAAAACTCAATTAAAAATTACTACAACAAGATCTTAACAGCGACCGAAGTTATTGAAGAATTGATTACACTCAATAAAGATATTCAAAAAATGGACAAAGAGCCTCAGGAAATGGGTTTGTCAGAATATGAATATGCTTTTTATACAACTTCCAGGCAAAGCTCAATGGCCTCTTTGATCCGCAGTGTAAAGCTATGACTAATTTTTTACTCTACCTGGCAACTGTTATTATTTGAGGTACAACTTGGTTGGCAATAAATTTACAATTAAGTCAAGTGGAACCGGTTTTATCTGTTAGTTATAGGTTTGGTTTGGCAGCAATTGTCTTTATTTTATTTTGCCTAATCCGCAAGATATCTCTACGCTTATCAATGAAAAAGCATTTTATCATAGCCTTACAAGGTGTTTTATTATATGGTTTTAGTTATTACTTAAACTACATTGCTAGTCAATATATTGTTAGTGGATTGGTTGCTGTAATTTTCTCTACCATTATGATAATGAATATATTGAATCTTCCTTTTCTTGGGTCAAAATGCAAGGTGGCTTACTTGTTTTGGTGGTGTTTTAGGTCTTGTCGGAATCTGCATGATTTTTTGGCAATTTCATCACAAATGGACAGACCAATTCCGCTGCCCGCTGACGATGTTCCCTTGTATACGTTCCTGACGACCTCGTGTATTACGGTGAGGGATGTTATAAAGCAAACTGCTCCCACCACCTGGTCACCGGATTTAAGGGGATAGGCTACAGACATGGCCGGTTCGCCGGTATCAGGCAGGTTGCCCTGCCAATGGCCCAATTCTCCCTTCCGGGCTCTTTGAATATCGTCAAAAGTTAGTTTTTCCACAGCCGGTGCTCCCTGAGAGTCGGCCAGCACCATTCCCCCGGCGTTTATAATTTGCACCTGTGCCGCAGTGGTTGAGGAAAAACTCTCCAAGAGAGACCCGGCTTCCCTTCCCAGATCTTGATCGGACAAATAACGGCTGTAAAAACTGCCTGCCACCTCTGCTTGTTTTTTTAGAACATCCTGCACATTATCGTAATAACTGGAAGTTATGATTATACTAAAGTGTATAAAGCAGAACTAGGCATAAATCCTTGTATGAGCCAGTTTATCAAACGGATTTAAGAACATCTGTTACCCATTCTTTAAATACAACTTCGGTATCTTCATCTGCCTTTACGCAAATCCAACGTTTGTCCAGTGGTATTTGTGCATAAGCATCTAACTGATTAACACTAAACCACTTTTCCTCATTTTCACAGTATTCTTCCAAGAAGATTATCTTTTCTTCGTTATTATCTAAGTAAAAGCAATAACCTTCATATTCTACACCTGCCATGGTTACATATAGATGTTCATGATTTTGTTTACATAAGCATACATTTCCATTTAACTCCTTAAAGATTGCTATAAATTTAGAAAAATATTCTTGTTTCACCGGCACAACAGTTATATAGTTACGATTTTTCCTATAACTAAGTCCTGTATATCTTTCCTCAACCCAAATTTCATGGTAATTATCTTCGATAAAGTCTCCTTTCCTTTTATCATCCAGATAGTATTTGTAATATTTTCTTATAATTTTATCAATATGTTTAAATGGCGGTAATACAGACCCATATAATAGGAGGACTTTTACTTGCATAGGTCCAACAACTCCTGTTCTCAAAAAGGAAGTCAACCAAACCGAGCTGGAGAGCTACAAGCTGGTAGTCTACTGCGGCGCGCGCATGATCAACCGGCGGAAAATGTTATCCCGCATGATGGCCGCCAGCGCCGCGGGAGTGCCCATTGTTAATTACGGGGTAATAATTGCTTATATGCTGGGAATTTTGCGCAGAGCCCTGGAACCTTTTCCCGATGTACTGGCGCTGCTGGATAATTAGCCATACTCTAATCATTAGCGGACGGGCTATAATCCTACTATCCTATTGTCCAAGTCCAATTTTGATATCGTAATCTCTGGTACATACTGATTAATTTTTTTTATATCCAAAAACAAAAAAGGCTAAACCTAAAAGAATAAATATAAGGAAGAATGCGTTAGAAAATAATGGGTTTAGTTCTGGTTGGCTTGGAAAACTACCAGTAATTGAGGCAGCATTCATCTCTCCAATCCATACAAAATAAGAAATAGCCCTTTCAAAAGTATAGATAATGCTACCTGCAATTATAAAAACAGCTGAAAATATATAACACAATTTTTTATCCAATTTTGAGCACCTTCTTAAAATATGAAGTTTATAACAAAAAATTTTTTCTGTATTACTAGACACTTACCTTATCCCTTTAATTATTTATATATCTAATATTACTTCGCATAAGCCTCATAGCTGCCGGATACGGTTTCACCGGTACCATTTCGGTAAACCGTTGCGGTAATCGTCAGCCGATATGAATAGCCTGTTGTCACATAATAGGTCTTATCAAAGAGCAGTTTTTCACCTGTAGTCTTAAGATTGCTCCATGTTTTTACAGCGGTATATGTTCCATCCGAGTTTTTACGTGCCAACACCACTTTGCCGGTGATTTTTGTCACACCTGATTTGCCAAGCACACGAGCGCCGCAAGTTCCTTTTCCGTCATCAAAAGAAAGATTTACATTTACTGAAGTGGTGTTTGTCCATTGCGGGGACAGCGTTTTCCGTGAATCATTTGCTGTGGCGAGCGCCGCTCCTCCCAGGAAAAAGTACAATGCAAGCGCCAAAAGCAGGAAGGTAGATTTCTTTAACCTCACAATCATTATCATTCCTTCTTTCGTTTTTTTTGAGAGATTATTTCGCCCTTTACTATATAAACGATTGAAGGTATGATTTGGTAACACTTTTATTTGAAAAATTTTTAAATTATTTTTTCAGGCTTTCTCCGATACGTATTAATTCTGTGCTATCGATTTTGGATATCAGTTCATAAACTAAGCCGTCTGATTGCCAAATCAATACATTGGAATCATCTGTAGTCATTGCCTTAAACAAATACGCTGTATTGTCTGATATTTTAACTTTTGTGTACTCTGTATTTTCATTGTCTACTAATGAAGTTCCTGATTCCGCCGGCCGCTGGTCAAATAGAATTTCCTCCCCGGCATTATTCGTGTATATTATCGTAAATGTATTGCCATACCTTTCAGCAGCTGTTTCCTTATAGCCCTCCGGCAAATAAGTTGGGCGGTAAACATTGTCTTGTTGACTTTCTTTTTTCGACTCACCAAATTTCACTTCCGTATATTTTTCCTGCCAGGCAATAATAGCGTTAAATATTGAATTTCTCGTTGCTTCGACGCTCAACAGCACAGCATTTAAAAACGTAAACACTATAGCGATACAGACAGCAACTTTAGCAAATCTCTTTGCAAAATGCCGTATTTTTGACTTTCGTTGGCTTTGATAAATAAGCTTTTTAATCCGTCTGTCCAGTTCCGGTGACGGCTTATAGGTTTCATTTAATTCTTCATTAGAGGGGAGCGCGTCCAATTCTTTCTGGAATGTTTCGGTAACGGCTACTTTTAGCAGAGCATCAAACAGCATTTCACTTCGTTCCTTGCCGGCCATAAAAGTCCCCCTCCTTTTGAAGCTGTTTTTTCACAGCTTTTCGCGCCCGGCTAAGGCGCATTTTAACATTCTCCTGGCTGATACCGAGTATTTTAGCGATTTCTTTATTTGAATGCTCTAACTCCATTTTAAGATATAAAATATCCGAATAATTTTTATTCAGCCTAGCTATGGATTTCGCTATTTTATCACAGGCATCTCTTGCGGCAATATCATCAAAAACCGGCTCGTTATATTCCGAGTATCCCATATAGTCCTCAAGCGGCTTTGTTTGATTGCGGTTTTGCCTTCGCAATAGGTCAAGTGAAATATTTCTAACTATGATAACTACAAATGCCCTTGTTTTGTGATCGTCAATTGTATCAATTTTTTCCAGGTTATCAATTATTCTGATAAAGGCTTCAGATACGGCATCCTCCGCCAGATGGGGTTCATGTAAGATGCTGTTGGCTATGTAAAGCATGGTTCCACGATAAAGCTTATAAATCTGGGTAGCCTTATACCGGTCGTCTTTATTTTCAATTGTTGTTATTAGTGCAAGCATAACCTTACCCCTGTAACCAAATAAAATATCTGTATTTATGTGTTCATTATATCGTAAATTTTACTTATTTTCGCCATGTCTTCAAGTTGTTGCAAGTCCGCTCAATACATTTGGTCACTGAACAAGAGTATCGGGAAAATTTCGCCGGAAAAAGATAGAATACTTCCATACCATGATGATGACGCGGTGACACGCGTTTGTCCGTTCGGAAAGGGGTATGATCCGGGCCTGCAAGAATTACGACGGTGATATAAATGTCGGACCCGGTGACTGCGGCATCTGGCGATGATGATAAAGATAATCCACCGGCTATTTCAGCAATCAATGCCTGGAAACCGGTGGCTTTCGCTGTGCTGCAACGATGCCGATGCAAGAACTCTTCGCCGCCATCGGCAAGCTCACGGAGATACAACAGAAGCGACTAAAAAAGTATTACTTTGAGGGCCTAAAACTCCGGGAAATTGCGGAAGCTGATGGCGTGACACATGAACGTGTCGAGCACTCGCTCAGGGTTTTATAAATCCACTTGCCAAAGGTATTAATTGATTTCATTTCATTGCCGTGTTAAAATGAAATATGAAAGGTGGTAAATACTGTATGTTGCCAGCACCTCCCAAAACCCATAACCTTGTCAATCTGTTGAAACTTGGACAAGCCAGGTTAACCGATGAGCAAACCAAGTTTGTCACCCGTTTAAATCTAGCCGGGATAGTAACCAGGTACCCCGAAGAACTCAAAAGAGCCTTAGACGACTACCCACCCCCCGTTACCCGGGAATACTTAAAAAAAACTAGGGACGTGATTAAATGCATAAAGCAACAGCTAGAATAGAAGATACTGTCAAATCATACCTTCTTATCCTTGAGAAGAAAGGCATTCCCACCCAAAAGGCGTATTTAGTCGGTTCCCAAGCCAGGGGCACAGCCGGGCCGTACAGCGACATCGATTTAATAGTAGTCTCACCTGCTTTCATTGGTATGCCTCAGTGGAAACGGTGGGAGATTCTCGGTGATGCCTTGGCCGAAATAATGGAACCCATAGAGGTAAGGGGATACGCACCGGACGAAATCAACCAAGCTAAACAACAAAAAGCCAGCTTTCTTTATGAAGTGTTGACTGAGCCACAGACTATAGAGTATCAGTTTAAATAATGTCTTACTTTGATATTAATTTAAGTATTGAAGTAGTTGCTTTTTTAAATAATTTATGCTACAGCATAATATTGCTTATTTCGCTATGCCCGCTTCATCCCGAAAACTCCAATTTAACATCAATCACGTTTTTCTTTTCAACAGAGTCCTACCAACCCCTGAGCAATTTCTTAAGTCCTTCCTGCTTATCAAGAACGAATGGATCCATATGGCATGCAGATAGAATGGAATACTATTGAAGCTATAGCTAAGACAAGAGCAATTGATTTATGGTACCTTTTCCCCTTAGGTGTTGGAGTAAATAGATTGCTTAAAACAGACGGGAATATTGAAAAAACCCAAAAAGATAAGCTTAACCGCATCTTTGGAGCAATAGATTGGTACGACGCATTTTATAAAAAGACTAAAGAAAAAAGACTTTTTGAAGATTTGGAGACAGTTAATAAGGTAGCCACCTTTGATTCAATTGCGAAATATATTATTAAAAGACTGAAAATAGTTTTCCCGGGCGTGGCAGAAAACCCAAGATTACTTTATAATTCTAGAAACAATCCACTGTATTTATTCTGTTTTGCTGCAGCCAATCCTAAAGGTTCTAAAGTCGCTTTAAAAATTGCACAACATATATTAAAAGGATGAATGTAATGGCGGTTAACTCAAAAATAGAGTGGACAGAGGCAACCTGGAACCCTGTAACAGGGTGTTCAAAAATAAGCCAGGGTTGCAAAAATTGTTATGCAGAGCGACTCGCAAAACGCTTACATGCCATGGGCAACCCCCGTTATAAAAACGGTTTTAACGTAACTCTTCATCGCGATTTAGTTAGCCTCCCGTTAAAATGGAAAAAGCCTCGCATGATTTTTGTGAATTCAATGAGTGATTTATTTCATGAGGAAATTCCGTTCGAGTTTATTAAGGCCGTTTTTAATACAATGGTTAACGCAGATCATCATATTTTTCAGGTACTGACTAAGCGAAATAAGCGTATGATAGAATTAGCGCCAATGCTCCCATGGCCCAATAATATTTGGATGGGAGTAACAGTGGAAAATCAAGCTGTTATTAATAGAATTCACGACCTACGACAAACACCAGCTAAAATAAAATTTATTTCTGCTGAACCATTATTAAGCGATTTACCTGATTTCCCTTGTAAAGGCGTTGATTGGGTTATAGCTGGTGGCGAATCTGGCCCCGGTGCAAGGCCAATGCACCCGGATTGGGCGCGGAGTTTACGAGACCAATGCCAAGATGCCGGAGTACCGTTTTTCTTTAAGCAGTGGGGTGGATTTAATAAAAAAGCCGCCGGGCGAATTTTGGACGGTCAGACATGGAACCAGTTGCCAAATCGCTATAATGAAATATCACTTTTCTGAACAAACCCAGCCACACGGCCAAGAGAATTTTTGATACCACATAAAAACCTGTACTGATCAGGTAGATGTTGGGTCCGGCCTGCGCCATTCCCAACATCTACCCCAAAAGGACAGTCCCTCATTAAACTGGCTGCGCCAGTCTTTGGGCGGCGAGCTTGATTTCCACTGGTCCAGCGGCATCGAGATGCCCTCCGACCTGGAGAGCTACAAGCTGATAGTCCACTGCGGCGCCTGCATGATCAACCGGCGGGAAATGTTATCCCGCATGATGGCCGCCAGTGCCGCAGGAGTGCCGATGGTTAATTACGGGGTAATAATTGTTATTTTTGCGCAGAGCCCTGGAACCTTTTCCCGATGTACTGGCACTGCTGGATAATTAAAACCCCCATTGCCAAATAAGCCACCGGCCATTTTAGCAATCGATGCCTGGAAGCCGGTGGCTTTCGCTGTGCTAAATGCACTTTGTTCAATTATTGCTTATAACTCAACTTTCGCACAGCAATAATGGACTAAAACATCACGCAATTAAAGGCGTCAAAGCTTGTAAAAAATGTGTCTTGACAATAGAAAGCACATTACAACAGCTACTGCTCATCCTTCTCATTGGATTTAAACTTTTTAATAACATCGGGGATGGTTTCAGCCAGCTTGGCCAGACTGCCCTTCTTGGTTAAGGAATACACCTGCACATTATCCCCTTGAATGATGAGCAGCGCCGTGGGGGATAGTTTCATGCCGGCCCCCGCGCCGGTACCTTTACCCCCCTGACTCGCCCCATCCTGCCCCTCACCACTGCCCAAACCAAACCCTACGGAAGCGGTTACGATGGGGATAATGGTGGTGTTGCCACTGATAATGGGCTCACCAATGATGGTTTTAGTGGAGATAAGATTTTCCAACCGGGATACCAGAGATTCTATATCTTCCTTAAACATATTGTGCACCCTCCTTGGTTTTTTTTCTGATAATTTTTTTTATTAACTGTGCCCACCAAACCCTCCGCACCGGTTTGGCCATCATAAGGCGGATGGTGTACCACAGGATTACAATGGGAACAACCCGGCCTGATGTTTCACCGGCCACATCCAGGATGGGACCGCTAAAATTAGTATCCAGGTCAAGGATAATACGCTCGGCCCGCAGCACGGCAATTAAGCCGGCTATCATGCCGGTTACGGCCGGGTCATCAGTGCCGTAGACTCCCTTTAACCGTAACTGCAGGCGAAATGATTTTATAAGATTCTTTAGATAACCCAAAACAACAGCCAGCACTTGCCTGTTAAGCACTGCGTTGATGGCGGAGAAATCGAGCCCGTGTTTTTTAGGCTCACCCCCGGTTTTCCCGGCGTTTTTTACCTTTTGATCTTTAGCCCCTTTTATTTTTCCCGCCTTTTTACGGGGCCCGGGCATTGCCATCCCGGCAATACGAAACCGGAAGGTTGGCTTTCTGCCCTTGATTTCCATGTCGGCATCAACCAGCCGCCACCCCCAGGCCATCCTCAACCCCAGGCGCCGGTCCTCCGCCCCCAGGTACCCACCAGCTTTGAAGGTTAGCGGAACACTTAACAGAACCCCAGGCAGCAAAACCAGGATAATGATCAAAACTGTCCATCCACTCAAGAACGGTCACGCCTCCTACTTGCTATCGTCCCCCAAAGGGATGAAACACCCCGGATAACGGTGGGCAACCCGCTGCCGGTGGCCTTGGCCAAGCGCATCAACTGGCGCGAACCCGGAATTAGCGATACTCCGGTTAGGGCCGGCTGCCAAGCCAATCTTTGAGCATCCCACAAACCGGTTCCCTTTGATTCCCCTGCCCTTGGTCTGTCCACCCTGGTGCTGGCTATCGCCTGCTGGCGAATAAAAGGCAGTTCCATTGGTATTTCAATTTCCTCATCCTTTTCCAGTTCCAGTTCCAGCCAAAGTAGTCTCAGCCGGGATAATTCCTGCCGGCAATCGGGACAGCCGGCAAGGTGGAGGCGAACAGCATCCGCTTCAGCCGGTTCCAGTTCGCCATCCAGAAAAGATTGCAGCACTTCTGTATTGCACATTAATACTATCACTCCCATCCATAAACACCGGCAAGTTTGCGCCGCAGCTGCCGCCGGGCCCTAAAAAGATAGGTCTTTACCGTACCCAGGGGCAGGTCGGTGGTTGCCGCTATATCCTCATAGCTAAGCCCCTCCTGGTGCCTCAACACCAGCACCAGCCGCTGCTGATGGGGAAGTCGGCTCATTTCTTGTTGAATTATTTCCCGGGCATCCCGCCACTGCACCACATCCTCCGGCCCGTCACTACTTCCGGCAAGGGTATCTCCCAGCACAATTTCTTCGGTAACGGGCTGCTCCAGGGAGACAGTCTTGGGGGCATGCCGCCTCAGATGGTTCAAACAGGCATTTACAGTCACCTGCCTAAGCCAGGGCTTGAAGGGTAACCCCGGCTGAAACTTGCCCAGTCCCGTCAACACTTTCATCAGTGCCTCCTGGGTGAGGTCCAGGGCTTCCTCCCGCGAGCCGGCGATCCGATAACACAAACGGTATACGTAAGCTTCGTATCGGGCCAGCAACATACGCCAGGCCTCTTCGTCACCTGCACGACAGCGGATGATTAAATTGTGCTCCCCGTTACTGTCCACCTCTGTACCCCCTTTGGGCTTCTAACTATCTAATAAACCATTTAGCATAAAAAGTTTCACTATAACTAGAATATTTTTTGTCTTTTTTCAGCCAGTTCATTGAGGTAAACGCATCTTTTTGGTAATGGTTTTCAGCACTTAATAAAACCATATTGATCCCTTTCCTCGAGATAGTAATGTGTAAATGTTTAATTTAACCTATTTTCCATAGCATTCAAGAATGTATAGGAGAACACATAATCTACTTCCTGCTTGCTCTTTGTACGGTAAGTACGAATACCGGTATAGTTGCGGCAAGTAGTGCTCATAAAGAATTAAGAAAGCATTCGGGTCTGATCCGGCCTTTTCAATCAAATCCAACTCGTTTTCCAAACTCAGTTCCAAACATAATCCATCCCCGCGCAGGTGTGCCTGTTTATAATGATTAAGTAATTAACAATGCAAAAAGTTACGGTCTTTTTTAGTTGATTTATATTGTGGGGGATTATGTTTTTTAATTGAGATTCCTGCTTTTGCCTGTGGTCAAAATTCACCTTGGGGGAAAGAAAACACGTTTTAGGAAGCTAGTTTGAAAGAAGTGAGGATGCGACGTAGGATAATAAAAGGGACATTCCATACTAAAAATGGAAATCCCCTCTCTCTTATTATAAGGCCACCTCTTATAAAGATACTGGAGCTAAATAGGAAGATCAGCAGCCAGGTTAAGACCCCCAATGCAAAATAAGCCACCGGCCATTTCAGTAATCAATGCCTGAAACCTGGTGGCTTTCGCTTTTCTAAATGCACCTTGCTCAATTGTTATTTATAAAAAGAATCATATCTTGATATGCTTGGCAGGATGATTGATTATTATAATTAGGGGATGACGGGTTAGCAAAACCATTTCATTACTACTTAACAACAACACCCCAAAGGCTAATCAAATTTGCTTCTTGAAACATATTGATAATAGCTCCTTTAAGCTCAATGGGAGGAGTGGATACCATTGGTGCAACAAACTCATTATTGGTAAAATCTACTGCTGCCAACATCGTTTTGAAAAAGTTATTCTTCACAAATATTGAATCCTCTGCAACAAATCTTTTTAGCTTTGCTTCAACCATAGACGATTCAGTAAAATCAATGTGATCAAATAAGACATCAGTCATTTTCGTTTTATCGAAATATGAAAACTGAAAATTTGATTGCTCAAAAGTTATTTGCTTTACAACCGTATCGCTCATATCTACGCCAATACATTTACAGGATACAAACCGGCATCGTTCAAAATAGACTCCTGTAAATTTACTGTTTGACAAATCGCAAGATTGAAATACAACATCAACAAAACTTGCTTTTTCAAAGTTGCAATTATGAAAAGTGCACTTCTCAAAAATGCTCTTTCGGATATCTATTTTAAAAAATCCTGCCCCTTCAATTTGTTCTTCACAAATTTTAATACCCAATATTGGCAATTGTTCTAATAAGAAGTTCTGAGCATAGGAAGAAAAATCATCAATCTGAATGAGTTCTTTTGATATTTGTGGACGTTTAATATTCATATTGTTATTTCCTCTTAAATTAACGAGCTGACCTCGCTATAGTTCTCATATATTTACAGTATCCCAAAGCGGTTTTCTCTCAGTATTATGGCGGTTAGCCATCTATACTAATATCCTTGCCATCAGCACAACCAACGTCAAAAACACAGATAGCCAATTATTTTTTATTGCAGACAGCATTTCTTAGGCTAGTAAGGTGTGTATAAATGAAAGTGATTAGTTATAAAAACTTGCTATGATTTTTGCAGCCGGCAAAAATATCACCTGTCCTAATAATGTTCCTATGATTTTAGTTGTGATGAGTAAGACTACCAGGGCTTTTACATCCTCGTACGGTCTTTTTTCCCTTAGCGCCTGATCCGTAATAATTGCGGACTTTGGGTCAATGAATAAGGTCAGCAGAATCGCAGCCACTCCGTTAATCATGCCCGATGATCCTGCAGCCGCTAAACGATGCTGCTCGGCAACCAATAACGCTGAATAATTGGCAGCAAGGACACCTATGGTATAAATTCCCGTAACCAGGGCGTTTATAATAAGTAATCTTTTGGGGATTTCCCGATATCTCAGCCTTTCCAGCATTTTCTTTGAAGGTCTGGCAGCACGCCTTACAATTTGCCTGATATTGTTTACCTGCAATGCTTCTACGACCAGGGATGGAACAGAACCATTTACCTCTAATCGCCTAACAGCCACTTCAAATACCCTAAGAAAAGTTGGGATAAGTAATGTCCCAGCTAACGTACCTATTGTTGAGGCAAAAATTACTTTACGCATATCGCCAAGGGGATCTAGGCCATGTAAAATACTTGTTCCTATGATACCCCCGATGAGTGGGGCCTGAAATGTATTGGCGGTTCGGGAAATTAGAACGAATACGTTAAAAAGAGAAAACGACAAGGCTACTTGCCCGCTTTTAACTGAGTTCAATCTAACCGAATAAGCCAGAGTATCTATCAAATGAATGACAAATGTCAAAAGCAATAATTCCAGCAACGTTCTTTCCATTAATAAATCATGCCTTTTCAGAAGTTAAAAGTTAGCAATATTCCCTTTGATTATAGTGTTAATATTAATGCTTTTTTAGTGGTGTATTTATAATTACTGCTAGATTAGGGGGTTTTTACAATAGGATATCCACTTTTAGTCACTTAATTGCAATATCACATTATATGGATAACATAAAGTTTATGCTACATTTTTGAGAAATAAACAGACTTTGTTTTATTGAATTTTTTTATATCAATTTGCGTATTATATATCTTGAAATAAAACTAATTTTTTGTAGTTTATCAAAGTTGGCTTGCAATCGCTTTTTTAGTTCGAATGTATCCTCGAAATCGTTGCCCACAATTTGTATTATTGTATCAATGTCACGTTCATAAATCCCTAAATCAAGCAACATCTTTTTTTGCTTAGAGGTCGAAAAGTATAGATACTCAATAGCATCTATTACTTTGTTATTTAAAACATCAATCAAAGAATTTTTGACACTTTCAATTTCCATAAAATATCTAATAAGTATTACCTTAGCATATAACTGATGTTCGATATAGCTCATTTTAATACTTATTGTTGTAAAAATTATGTTATCTATCCCTTGTAATGCAAAATACTTTTTTGTGTTATCTACAACTGTTTTAATTTTAGGGCGACTTCTGTTCAATAGACTATTAACAATATTTGCTCTGTAATTATTGCGGACTCCTTCGATGATATAGTATAGGCACTTCACCAAATTCAATCTTCCATGTCGGGAATCATTTAAGAATGCTTGAAGTTCTTGAAGCAACTCTTTTTTACTATCTTGATAACGGTAATAAATTGCTTTTACTGTTTCGAATCTTGGGCGACTACCAATATTTAAAAGGTAATCATTAAGGGTAATTCCTAGTGTTTTAAGAAAGGTAATTACATCTGGGTGATCAGCTATATTACCTTTTTGAATGTCTATATCCTTGCTTTCATCGGTTAATTCAAACTTAATACTTTTAATTGCATCGATTTTATTATACTCTGGATCAGTTGGAGCTTTTAAGTAGTATGCAGTTCCAATAAAATGTTTGTTTAGTCTACCTGTTCTACCGACCAAATTATAGAAATCAAATGCAGTAAAATCTGCGTTATTGTCGTTCTTGTCAGACATTCTGGATGGCTTCGTTATAATTATATTCTTGGAAGTTGTATTTACACCTTCGAGCAACGTGGAGGTACAAAGCAAACGGTTATATACGTCACTACTCTCATAAAAATCCAATTGGAACAATCTTGTTCCAATTGGGATTTGTCCATTGTGAATTAAATAACCTCTTTCCATAGCCTTGATTACACACCAGTCCTCATGAATTTCTTCCCTTGCCCACTCAAGAAAGAACTTCACAGACTCATCAAGCACATCTATTATTGGTTCTTTAGCAATATAGTCATTAACATATTTATAAATGCCTGCCACTGTTGGAAAATAGATTAAGGTTTTTTCATTAAACGGAAAAAATTTTAATAATCTTTGACACTCAGGATACCTATCATCATGTCTTAATATCTTAAGCGTTTTGACATCATTAACAACCGGAGAATATGTGGTGTTATAAAATGCAGGACGCTTTTCGAGCTGCTCAATATCTTCTACCGATTTTATAAATGGTGCCAATAAAACATATTTTTGGGCTTTTTGAGCCAAATGATAGTACGCCATGTTTAAAACCAAAACCCTGTCATTTTGTGGATCAGTTTCCAGCTTATACACCTCGTCAATAACTAAAAAATCAATTTTCTCAATCACTGCATAAGATCTTTCCTGCACTACTCTGTCATGTGTAATAATGAATATATTGTTCTGGTCAAAGTCATAACTTCTATCTTCATCAATGTGTGTATGAATCTTATATCTTGAAAATAAGGTCTGATACCTTTTTATTACTCGCTTAACGTATTCATCAACCAAAGCTAATGTAGGAACAATGAGGACAATATTTTGTGGTAAATAACGAGCAATGTACTCGAAAATACAAAAAGTTTTTCCAAAGCTGGTAGGAGCACTAACAATTAGAGCATCGTTTTCCTTGATTTGATTAAGTATTTGGATTTGTTCAGGGTGCATAGCAACCCCATCGTCTAAAACTGATTCTGCAAAAGCTGCATAGAGGACAGAATCCAAGGTGTAAGTATTAGAATATACAGTCAGATCCAATGCAAACAAGTCGTCCGCTAGTTCTCGTGCTTTTTGTGTTGGATTTGGTGCTGCGTCTAAAAATCGGATGTAGTGTTCTCTTAAAATTTGAGGGTCATTACTTTGTTGCTTCGCGTTCATAATATACCCTCCTTTCTGCTATACCTTGCGTAAAGACGCTAATCATCTTACTCTTATCAAAAATTGGCAGGGAAATTATAACATAAATTGTTTCTAGTCCTAAAATAGTAGTCTTTTGGATCTTGTTTAATTTGTCGAAAATTTCGTCTGGTGTGATATTTGTTCCATGTGCAATAAAAATTGGGATACCAATCTTTTTTACATCTGCTTTTTCTATAAAGTTCTCAATAGAAAGGCATAATTCAACAACGTCAGCATATTTATCACCGAAGATGCCCATGTTGTTTTTAAAAAACCTATTACTAAGCATTAAGGAGAATTCGTCTTTAATTTGTTTCTCATATGTTATCAGAGATTTGTTAATCAATCCTATACCATTGGATAATGATTTGCTGAGTTTAGATTCTCCAAACAAAATCATATCGCTCTCACGAGAGTAAAACAAAGTATCGATACCATAGACATTCATATTGGGATCAGTTGTCAAATGTACCTTGGGAATAATGCAATCAAACCCGAAATATTCAGAAAGCAAATTGCAGAATATGTATTCTCCTATTTTACCCATTTTGTCTAATCGGACTTTAAGCTGACCGTTACCGGCATCCTCCAATTCGTACTCATCCGAAAGAATACGGAGCACTTCCTTTTCAATAGATGCAGGCACCTGCTGTATATTAAAATCGTCAATATATAGTCCCAAGTGTTTGAATAATGTAACATAATTTTTTACAGTAGGCTCGAAATGCAAATTGGTTTTATTTTCAGCATATCTCAATAATCGACTTTCTTCAAAAAAGTAATCAAATAAACCTCTATAAAAGCTATGTGAATCAGCCAAATTGATATGTAGAAAAGAAGTCTGATTGTCTAATAAATGGACCGCAAAATCATTAAATTTTTTTATATCATACATAATTAAACAGACTCCTAAATGCTATTTATCCAACTTCCAGTTATAAACATTAATTGAATATATAAACTAACTAAAGGAAATTTTATCTTTTGTCGATAAAAAACAAATGCCAGCATTCACGAGGATGCTGGCACTAGTTGCTAATGCGTTAATTCGCCAAATGGTCCTAATTTCCTTCAATAAAATAAAAAATACACTTTAAGAATATAGTTTTTTGAAAAATTGGTTGTTTGACTGATTTCCACTGGTCCAGTGGCATAGAGATGCCCTCCGACCTGGAGAGCTACAAGCTGATAGTCCACTGCAGCGCCTGCCTGATTAACCGGTGGAAATATTATCCCGCATGATGGCCGCCAGTACCGATGGTCAATTACGGAGTAGCCTATGTGCTGGACATTTTGCGCAAAGCCCTGGAGCATTTTCCCGATGTGCTGGCGCTGCTGGATAATTAATTAGCCATACTTACGCCCCATCGCCGCCGTCCCCCATTGAACACGCCAGCGCAAGATGTGGTAAAATTACTTGAGCTGGATTGGCTTTATCGGTTATTTTGTCTCTATCTCTTTTCAATTTATTGGCACCAAACTTTCTGATGCCCATACAGGTGCTCTGATCACATCGGCAACACCGGCCTTTATTGTTTTTTTTGGCCGGTTTGTCCTAAAAGAAACCCTTAAATAAATAGGTTTCCGTCGCAGTTATTTGGAATCCCGGCCTTATTTTACTTTCAGCTTCCGCAAATACGCCTTTGCTTCGTCGCCGATCCGATAGCTCTCAATCGCTTTCTGGATAGCTTTGTTATGCGTCCACTTCTCCAAACGTTGTTCCTGAATGTACGGCAAAGCAGCTTCGTACTGCTTGGCCAATGCCGTTGCGAAATACCAGGCGATCATCATGTTTACATAATATTCTTCCAACCGTATACACGCCACAAGCTCAAGCATCTCCGGCCGGAAA
>JGI2924J29684_1077521_pt1 | contig 18231 bp, 23 predicted proteins | sample BenlonsequencITS_FD_29684 | JGI IMG/M metagenome (IMG submission 29684)
CACCTGGGGCCGCACCAAGGCTTATACCCTGGTCGATATGCACGGCAGCTATGCGCTGAGCCGGAACAGCCGCCTCTTTTTCACCATCGAGAACCTGGCGGATCGTCGCTACGGTTATGCCGGGTCGGGATACAACACCTTTGTCGAGCAGTACGGTCGTGGCCGCAGTCTGATCATCGGTTTCAGCGGCAGGTTCTGAACGGGCCGGGTATGCGGGATCCTCTTCGTGTACGGATCGTGCGGCGAGCGCAGACTCACGTGCCTTTTATGGACTCGTGGCAGGAGCATCGCGGCCAGTCCTTCAAAATAAATCGTATCAGGCTGCAGGAAAGCGGAAGGCGCTCGATCAGATCGATGTTCCTGAGATACCTGTACGGTGTGCGCTCGGAGCCCTCGGGTCACGCCTTTCATTCGGAGACGGTGCTCACCACGGCCGTCGAGGGATCGCCATGACATGGACGTATCATCAGGCCAGCGGAAACCTGTTTCGAGCAGGTCGTTATGTCGACAAGGGCTGCTCCGGATCGGGCGTGGTGAAAAATCATCCCGAGCAACAGGCACTTGCCGATCAAGGACCGATTCCGCGTGGCAGCTATGTGATTCAGGCTCCTGTGACGCATCCTGTAACTTGACCCATGACACTGCGTCTTGTAGCGGAGCCGATGACCCGTACGTTTGGACGTACGGGATTCATGATCCATGGCGATGGCAGTGATCACCCTGGACGGGCATCCACAGGCTGCGTGGTGCTGCGATTGTCTACTCGGCGCCTGATCTGGAGCAGTGGCGATCATTCGCTGGAGGTCGTGCCATGAAACAGGGAGGGCGATGGGCGGCATGGGTCGCCTTGGCTTGGGTGGGGCTTGCCCAGGCCAGTGACAGGGATGGACCTGACTGCGCCAGTTGGCCTACGAATATGGCGGAGGTGCAGTTGCAAAACCTGGGACTGTTGAATCTTGCCCAGGTCGATCTTTCAGGGATCAAGGCCGAGCGGTTGACTTCCCAGTCCTCGGGGCATGATGACTACGGCAAAGTCATATATCGCCAGATCCACGATATCCGCTTTCCCTTGAAAGACGGCCGAGAGGTCTGTGTGGTGACAGACAGCAAGTCATTGGACACCGAGTGCTCGATCGGCACAGTCGACGTGTATGTCGTTTCGCGGATGATTGATGGATCCAGACCTTGATGTGTCCGGCAGATATCGAGCGGACCCAGCCTGTCCCCGAGCCGAGCCGAGCCGGGGCGTGGCTTGCTTGCTCTGGAAGCGTGGCCTGCCGGCGTGGCCGATGGATGGACACATCAGCGCGACAAGCATCAGTACCTCAGAACTTGCAGGCAGCGCTCTCTGGCTTGCTGCAGCCCTGTATCCCGCACCTCGCTTACCGCCCGGATCGCACGACGCTGATAGGACTTGATGTCTTTCACGCTGTCTTCAATAAACGGGATCGAGCAGACGCGCTCCACGCCCAGCGGTCCTGAACGCTTGCTCAGCACGGCCAGTACCGCGACCGGCTGCAGCGGCAATGCATAAGCGAGAGCTATCGACAGTCCTTCGGAAGTGCCTGCATCTGTACCGGCAGCCAGTTTGGGGGCGAGGGCGATCCAGTCGGTCTCGCCACGCTCCAGATGGGACAAAACGGCTCCCTCGAAGTGGTCACCATAGCTTTGCACGACATCGCGGGCCGGCTCCTCGGCCAGACGTCGGGCAAGCTGTTGCGCCGGCCGTTGCGAGGCATTCGCTGTTGTCGTGATCTGTCCGGCAGCAGCTTCCAAAGGACATGCAAAACTCAGCCCGATGGCGAGCATGAAGGTGGGCAGACGTGTCATCAGCGCAGGACCTCCAGTTCATGATCACCGCTGTTCCAGATGCGTTCGCGCAGTTGCGGTCCCAGAACAATGCAGCCATTCGATGCATGTCCCGGATGCGTCAGGCTGTCCCCATGAATGAGAAAGCCCGAACGCCCATGAGTCCGAGTGCCTCGATGCGGTATCAGGCGTAGTGACTTGGGGCCGGTATATGGACTCAAGTGAGGGGCCTGAATGCTGTACTTTCCGCGAGGGATGGGGCCGGAGCCGACATGCGATTCACTGCCCGGTTGATCGCGATCATTTCCTTTTCCGGAATACCCCTTGGCGATATATTTGCCGTCATGGTAAAGCTTTCCATTGGATTGATGGTATTGCCAAGCCATCAGTGTGCGCTCCGTTGCCAGTGGTGATATGGATGGGCGTCCATGGCTATGGGGTGGCATGTTATAGAGAACAGCCCTTGCAGGTGGCTTGGTAGCTAAAATCGGCGATTCCATGCCAGGGGAATCACATTGATCCGCTTCGGATGGGCAAGAGATGAAGTTTTACGCCTTCGATCGTGAAGGATGCTCTGACTGGATGGCTTTGTGCGCCATTTGGCCATCCATGGAAACGCATCTGGAAACTGCTATGTAGCAGTTATGGACTCTGCCGGCTCAGCGAGATCAAGGGCTGCGATGGCTACAGAGACTTGTGCCTGCTTTCCCGTCGCCTTCTCCACCAGCGCCAGCAGGCTCTGCTGGCGCTGGTGGAGAATCTCATCGAAATCGTCGGCGCGCAGCGCATCTACCGGAATACGGTGACTGGTCAGCAAGGCAATCACTGCCACATTGTCCAGCTGTACCTGCTTGTGATTCTGCAGGTCCGGCACCTACACCTGTATTGATATGGAAGTCTCGAGTCGGCCTAGCGGTCAGGGACTGCGTCGGCTCGGTTTTGCTGGCCGTTGATCGCTCACTTGCAGAGCGCGCCCAGGATTGCTGAAGCCATCGATAAACAGGTGGGTCAGATGGCGGACCCTGCTCAGGCTGCCGCCAGCCTGTTCAACGGCAAGTGATATCGCCATCACCACGCACACCAGGTCGTCCAGCAAGACATCCTGGCGCAGTACGTCGGCATCCTGGGCACGTTTCAGCTGGCGGGTCGCTTCCTGCTGGCTGGCATGACAGCCGGGCGTACCGCTTTGCAAGACCGCGCCCAACGAGGCGGCCAGTCCGCGGTAGTGACAGGTGTGGATCACCAGCTCCTCCATAAACTGTCGGATCGACTGGTCGGGCGGCATGCTCTGATCCCGGGCACGGCTGGCCTCGGCCAAGGCCAGCAGACGTTCGTCGCTCATCGCGGCCAGCAAGGCCTCGCGGGTAGGGAAGCGGCGATAGAGCGTGCCAATGCCGACCTTGGCACGTTTGGCCACTTCGTCGAGCGAGGCATCCGCTCCGCGTTCGAGGAACAGGCTCTCGGCCGCGATCAGAATGCGCTCGCGATTGCGGGCAGCATCGGCGCGCAAGGCTTGGGCGGGGGAGGGATCTGCTGTCATCGGTGTATCCACTTGTAAAGTGGATGCTACCTCCATATAGTAAGTGGAGCAATGCTCCACTTACTAAGGGTTTATCCAGATGCGATTCAAAGACAAGATTGTGGCGATCACTGGTGGCAGTGACGGCATCGGACTGGCGACCGCCAAGGCCTTTGCCGCCGAAGGGGCGAGCGTCTATATCACCGGCCGCAGCCAGGAACGGCTGGATGCGGCGGTAGCGTTGATCGGCCATGGTGCCGTGGCCGTGCAGGGTGACGCGGCTCGCCCAGGTGATCTGGACAGGCTCTATACCCAGATCCAATGCGATCACGGCAGGCTGGATGTGGTCTTTGCCAATGCGGGAATCTCGGAGCTGGAGCCGCGGCCGCTAGGCACGATCACCGATGACGGCTTCGAGCAGATTTTTGGCCTGAATGTCCGTGGTGTGCTGCATACGGTGCAAAAGGCGCTACCCTTGCTGGTGGATGGAGCCGCGGTGGTGATCAATGGTTCCGTGGCTGGCAGCAAGGGGTTTCCCGGGCAATCGCTGTACAACGCCAGCAAGGCGGCGGTGCGTTCGTTTGCGCGGACCTGGACTAGCGAACTCAAAGACCGGGGCATTCGCGTGAATATGGTATCGCCCAGCGGTACCGAGACCCGGCCGATGCGGGCATTCCTCGAGGCGCGACCGGGCGTGGAAGATATGCTGAAGCAGCTCGTGCCCCTGGGGCGCCTGGGACAGCCGGATGAGATCGCCCGTGCAGTGCTGTTTCTTGCTTCCACGGACAGCAGCTATGTTGCAGGTGTCGAACTGTTTGTAGATGGCGGGGCACTGGCCGTATAAGCGCCTTCATCCATGGAGCGATGGCCTGATGCCACCATCGTCAACCGGAGGAGGGTTCATTACCTTCTTTCCGGTTGCGAAGCCATGAGGCCGGGCGGGTCGACTTGAGCTTGGGTTACATGCTCCAGTGCCTCGCTATGGTAGAGGTCCAGGCATTTCATCAGGTCGAATCGAAGTCCGTGTACCTGCCAGGCGGTGATGGGGTCGAAGTAGTCGCGCTGCAGATATTCATCGATCAGCAGAAAAATCTCGCGCTTCGTGGCGGGCTTGGCATCGTGCGCGGACTGGCGCAGCATCTCGGCGCTGCGGCCTGCATCTTTTGCCGGCTGGGCCTCATGTCGGTAGGCCTCGGCGATGCACATGGCCAGCACCATGTCCTTGAAATTCTGACCTCCGCCTTGCTCGGCCGGTGGCGATGTAGCTGTCGACGAGGCTGTCGCCGGTGGCAGGGCCACGAGTCGGGCAGGGCAGAAGGCCATGATGGACAGCAGGCAGATCCATGCGAGCGGACAGGTCATGGGGCCCGGGCTGTACGCGCCTGCGGCGACCCATGATCTACGTTGACTGCGGCTCATGGCGTGTCTCCCGTGGGTGCATGATCCTGACTGTAGCTGCGCTGCGGATGGTCGACGAAGCGCTTGACCTGAGCCTGCAGCTCGGGGCTGTGATACATCGCCAGGCACTTCAGCAGATCGGGACGGCGACCGGCCGGGTTTGTTTTCGCGACCAGGTCTGGTTGGCCTGAAGCCAGATAGCGATCAACAAGCGCGAACATGGGCAGGGTTGCGGCCTCCAGGTCGTAATCGGTCCAGTCCAGCAGCAAGGAGGCGGTGCCGCTGGCGTCCCTGGCCGCTTCAGGTGCTGCCTTATAGGCCCGGGTCAGGCAGATGGCCAGCAGCCGGTCCTTGTAGTTCTCCCCGTAAGGTCGACTTCGGGCATCCGGGCCGTTGTACGGGTAGTCGCGGGCAGCTTCGGTGGCCGTTGAGGAAAGCGCGATCAGCAGCGCCATCCATGCGACCCCATGCGGGCGTATATAACGGCGTCTGCAACAAGTCATGATGCATCCTCGTCGACATGATGATGTCAGTGCTTTCTGGTGCAAGTCCCGGTCTGCCCTGGTTACAGAGAGCCGGTGAGTTCGACAGTCGCAGCCAAGCTAGTCGAACACCGAAGCCAATTGGACTGGGAAGGAGCACCAACGCACTGGGCACGGCTCCTGACGCTGCACCGGCGGCAATAGACCTCAAGCGGTGGGTTTGAGTTGACTTTATTTCCTCCGTCTCCTTAAGTGCAATGCCGACATGCCGCGTTATCAAGGACTTCGATCCCCCTGCCTCAGGTAGGCTACGTAGGCGCGGGCCAGTTCGTCAGCGAGCGCGGCTTGAAGCACAGAATACCGATGGACGTGGCTGCCTGGATGGTGGCGATGCGTACAGCTTGTTCCGGATTGGGATGGGTGAGTTCCCTGCGGTGCGCGAGCATGGCCTGGATCACCTGGTCCAGGTTGTCGTCACGGATGGCCACAGCCTCCTGCACGAGTTCTTCGTCGTCGGACCCAAGGAACGTCTCCATCGCCTGTGCCAGCTTGGGCTGCAGGCGGTTCTGCATGAACATCAATCCGACCATCTCCCGTGCAGCGCTTTCCAGCGTGCCCTGCTCGCGCTTGCGCTGCAGATGCAGGTGATTGCTTTGCTTGCTCAGCTTCAGAATGTGCAGGCAAGCCGTGCGCAACAGCGCCTGCTTGTCCTGGAAGCAGCGATAGACCGTGGCCGACGACAGTCCCGAAGCCTTTGAACAGGCTTCATTGTGAGGGTGCGAAGTGTCTAAAGAGCGGGGCAAGTCCAGGTTGAGGCGAAGAAGCCTACCGCCAGAGCAAAATGTTAGGCTGGCTGCTCAGTGCTTGCTCTATGCGCGCAAGGCATTTTTCCTTTGGGCTAACCAAATGACTTTCCGAGCTAAGTAGAAGCACCGGCAAATCAGCATGATGATCCGTGTAGGCAATATCCCATGGCGGTCCAAATCCTTGTGCGGTAAGCATAGAAACTTTATTTTGGCCAAAGCAGTGCTGATCACGCACCAGTCCGCCGAGGAGCGGACGCAGTGTCGACGCGACAAGTGGCACCTCGCCAAGGCCTGCACGCTCCAAGAGACCTGCGGCCAAAGGCTGGAGGCAGCCGGTGGCAATAACGACCTTATCTCCGTTCTGCAAGTGAGCTTTAAGATGTTCGATAGCAGCAGGCAGCATCACAGAGGCATGCCCATTCGGCAGCGAGTCGATGTGTTCCTCGACTAACGCCGGCAAGGAATCAAGCGTTCGCCCCAATGTGGCAACCCATACTGCAAAGCGCATCGGCACCCAACGCGCTTGCCGCCATAGGAGAAGGGGGCCGAGCATCGGAAGTGCAAGGAAAACCACAAGGAGACGCCATGGGTTTCGCCACAGCAACCAACGGAAAAAACGGCTTGCCGTATCCCAGCGCGTTATCGTCAGATCGAAGTCAAACACGACAATGCGCTGCCCACTCCTTCGTTGACACTCGGCTGGCCCTGAGGCAGGTTCAAGCATGATTCCTCCCCAATCTGCGCTCAAATCAATCTCAAAAAGTCCCACAAACACTGTCAATTCACAAGCCGCAGCCCAGCGGCTGCGCCAAAGTCATCGCTGCCGCCGACTACCGCCTCACCCTTTAACTTGCCTCGCCGGAAGGCAGGGCGGCGTGATGAACTCCTGCTTCAGGCCATAGCTGCGCACCAGGCGCATGTAATTGCGACTGGTGACGACCAACCCGTTATTCGAGCGCAGCAAGAACGGCTCACACACCTGGCCAAGCATGCCGTAGCGCGTGATCAGCGCCTGATCCAGGGCTGCCGAGGCCGTACTTGCCTTTCCGGTTCGGGAAAGGTGCCAGCCATGCAATGGGCGCGTGCTGCAATCGATCACCAGCGCCAGGTTGAGCCGGCCATCCTTGTCACCCCAAATGCGACCCAGATCCGTGGGCCAGCGTTGATCCGGTTTTTCGGCACGCGAGACCTTGGCCTCAATCCGCGGACGCTGCCCCGGCGCTTGCTTACACCCCTGCCAGCCCTCGAGCTGAAAGATGCGCTGTCACGGTGCGATAGCCAAACGAAGGTGCCGCCTCGATCATCACTTTGATCGAGGCGGCCAGCTCGGCCTTGACGTTGGCGGGCGAGCGGGTCGGCATGTAGTGCGCCGTGCGGCAGCCCTCACCGAACCACTGGCACAGCTTGGCTATCGATACCGCGACCCCTTAGTCCTTCAGTCGCTGCTGGAACCAGCGCATCGGCTCTCGTCCTTTCCCGGCAAGGAAGCCAACTTTTTTTGCGCGCGCATCTCCAGGATCGCCTCACCGTAGGCTCCCTGCAGATCCTTGAGCTGACGATCGTACGGCTCTCGCACGTCCTCTGGCTAGGCTCGCAGTGCGTTCTCCATGCTGCGCTTGCCGTCCTCGACCCAGCTCTCAAGTTTCGCCAGGGTCAGGTCGAACTGGCGGCCAGCCCTGGATGATTTCAAGGGCCAGCGCCGACTTGCGCAGGGCCATCCAGCGCTTGAGCTTTTTTCCATCATCGTGCTCATCGGTGTCTCCTTTGGGGGAAGGCAACATCTGCGCAAGTTATTAGCGGGTCATTGCGGGAGCTGCAGAGATCGAACACAAAAAAACCCGGCCTGTGAGGGCCGGGCTTTCGGTATTGGTGGAGGTGGGCGGAGTCGAACCGCCGTCCGAAGGCGCTTGACGCCAAGTACTACATGCTTAGCTCGCCGTTGAATCTCGTCCCCTGACAGCACGGCGTGCAAAGCGCGCCAGGGAACCAGCTTGTTTTATCTAGCCTAGGACCGACAAGCCGCAGTCTATTGGCGATCTCGTGATAATGACCCTACATCTGCGAGCACGAGCACAAGCAGGTTCGGGGCTACGCCTTAAGCGGCGAGAGCGTAGTTGTCGTCGTTGGCAACTATGAGTTTTGCCGCTGGATTAACGAGGAAAGCTGCCCCCTCGGCATGCACTCAACTATCTCACTACCCCCGTCGAAGCCAGGACACCCCCGGGGTTGAAACTTGAGCTTGATGAGTATGCGGCCTTGCAGCCGCGTATTCAAGTTTTGTGACAAAAACTTTCGTATCGGTGTCGGGTAATCAGGCGACGCGGTTGTGGGCGCGCATGGTGCGCTGCTTTTCACGGCCCCAGTCACGGTCTTTTTCGGCGGCACGCTTGTCGTGCTGCTGCTTGCCCAAGGCCAGGCCGATCTCGATCTTGACCCGGTTGCCCTTCCAGTACATGGCGGTGGGCACCATGGTGTAGCCGCGACGTTCCACCGCACCGATCAGCTGGTCGATCTCTTCGCGATGCAGCAGCAGCTTGCGCAGGCGCCTGTCATCGGCCACATAGTGGCTGGAGGCGCTGATCAGCGGCGGGATGGAGGCGCCGTACAGAAAGATTTCGCCCTGCCGTACAATGGCATAGCTGTCACCGAAGTTGATGCGGCCGGCACGAAGGGACTTCAGCTCCCAGCCCTGCAAGGCCATGCCGGCCTCGTAGCGCCGGTCGATGTGATACTCGTGGCGGGCGCGCTTGTTGAGCGCGATCGTGCCACTGTTGGATTTGTCTTTGCCCTTTGGCTTGGCCATGTCCGTTAAACTCGGCATCTCTTGCTGATGGTCGACCCGCTGCCCGGGAGGGCAGTGGAGCGCACCGAAATTGAATGAGGTCTTTGTGATCCAGATCCGCCGCAGCGCGCTGGTAATGTTTACGCCGGCCCAGATGTTTGACTTGGTTAATGATGTGGAAGCCTACCCCAAGCGCTTCGCCTGGTGTTCCGGGGCCGAGGTGCTTGAGCAGGGCGAGACCGCGCTGGTAGCGCGCCTGGACCTCAAGTTTGCCGGATTCAAGCAGAGTTTTACCACCCGCAATACTTTTTCACGTCCTGAACGTCTGCAGATCAGTCTGGTCAATGGGCCGCTCAAGGCGCTGGAGGGCATCTGGCACTTCCACCCTCTGGGAAATGAGGGCTGCAAGGTGGAACTCAATCTTGATTTCGATTATGCCGGCCGGCTCGGCGGTACGGCCTTGAAGCTGGGCTTTCAGGGACTGGCTTCGCGCATGGTTGACGATTTCTGCAGCGAGGCCCGCAAGGCCTATGGCTGAGCCGATGCTGCGGATCGAGGTGGCTTATGCCTTGCCGCGGCAGCAATGGCTGAGGTCCGTCGAACTGCCTGCTGGCAGCACTGCCACTGAGGCGGTGCGTGCCTCCGGCTTGCTCGAAATGCGGCCGGAGCTGGCGGGTATCGAGCTGGATCTTGGCGTTTTTTCCAGCCGGGTCAACTCGGGATACGTCCTGCAGGATGGCGACCGGGTCGAAATCTACCGGCCGCTGCAATGCGATCCGATGCGCGCCCGCCGTTTGCGGGCGGGACGACGCTGAGGGCCGGCAGGGGCAGGCCTCGCGGAAGGTGACCTCAGTGCTGGCCGTTGGCTCCGCTGCCGTTCTTGTTGCCGGCGCCGCCGAAATTGCCCATGGCATTGGGATCGACGGGCTTGGGGCCCATCTTCTTGTCGCCGTCTTCATCGTTGACCGAGTACTTCGTCCGATAGCGCTCGCTGCGCTTCAGGGCCTTGCTGGCATCCTGAGCGAAGAAGTCACCCTGGGTACGAACCAGGATGTCGTTGTTGAAGGTCAGGGTCAGGCTGTGAATGGTCGGCTTGCGACCGCGCAGCGAGTTGGTGGAGACATAGTCCCAGCGATCCTGTTCAAAAGGCGTGGCGACCGATGGCGTGCCAAGCAGCACCAGCACCTGGCGCTTGGTCAGGCCCGGCTTCAACTGGTCCACGTCCTTTTTCTCCAGCCAGTTGCCTTGCTGTACGTCGGGAACATAGAGAAAATGGCAGCCAGCCAGCGAAGAAGCGAGCAGGGCGGTCGCCAGCGTACGTGTCAGTTTGTGCATGCGAAAGTGCGGTCCGAATCAGCCAGAGTGTCGATGATACACTAGCCCTTTAGAGGGTGACGCGTATTTAGGGGTAAGTCTTATGGAACAGGAATCGAAAGAACTTCGCAAGGCCGGTCTGAAGGTGACCCACCCACGAATGCGCATCCTGCAGCTGTTTGAAGAGGGCGGAGTCCGCCATCTGACGGCTGAGGATATCTACAGGCGGATGCTGGACAATCAGGAAGATATCGGCCTGGCGACGGTATACCGCGTGCTGACCCAGTTCGAGGCCGCCGGCATCGTGGTCAAGCACAATTTCGAAGGCGGTCAGGCTGTGTACGAACTGGATCGCGGCGAGCATCACGATCACATGATCGACGTCGACAGCGGCAAGGTGATCGAGTTCTTCAGCGAGGAAATCGAACGCCTGCAGAATGACATCGCCGACAAGCACGGCTACGTGATCGAGGGACACAGTCTGGTACTTTATGTCCGCAGCAAGGGTGGCCGGCGCGGCTGAGCGTCGCGTCCCTGCATTGATCTGCATCGATCCGCGTCGTACAGGACGGATCGATGCGGAAGCCGCTCCTGCCCGGCGCCCCTGTCCTCGGTCCCTGCAGCACGGGGCGGCGCGAAGCCAGTCCCTACCCTGGAACTTGATCAGCCCGGAGCGCAGCAGGCCGGCAGTTCCTTGATCCGGGGCATCCAGGCCAGAATGGCGGGCCATGGCTCCAGATCCATTCCGCCCTCCGGAGTTGGCAGCACATACGGGCAGACCGCGCAGTCGGCGATGGTCGGCCGCTCCAGTGCTAGCCAGTCGTGGTTCTGCAAATGCGACTCAAGCCGTTGCAGGGTGCGTTCGGCGCGGTGCTTGGCCATGGCCTTGTCCAGATCGGCCCGAATTTGGGGATCAGTCTCAGCGTGCACAGGCCGTGCTGTGTTTCATTGCAGGTGAAAGAAAGCCATTGCACGATTTCGGCCCGGCCCTCCGCATGAGTGGACCACCAGGTCAGAACTCGATTCAAGGCCTGGGCATTGTCCGGGTGATGCATCATCAGGTGGTTGACGAATTGGCCGGCGGGAGGCTGCTCAGGATTCTGGGCGACTTCGAACCGGAGCCGTTGCCCATTCCATGGGTCTGTCCGCGCGCTGGTGCTGGCACCTCGGGTCAGGGCCTTCGTGGACTGGACATGACCGCGGCTGCAGGCAGGGTCTCCCCGCTGGTGACTGCCCGGGCGTAGCGGGCGGCCATGCCTGCGGCGATGCGCCAAGCGATGCCGACCGTAAGGGCAGGGCAATACACTGTTTGACCGGGCGCCGACCCGTCAGGCGATGCCTTCGCCGGCCAGGGCGAGCTGACGGATTCCCGGGCAACAGGCAAAAAAAACCGCCGACGTCAGCTACTGCACGTGCGGCGGGTCACAGTGGTGATGGCGGCCTTCGGGCGTGCGCATCAGCAGCAGCATCCTTTGCCATCCATCCATCCACGGGAGGGCATCATGCCTCCCTTCAAGCGGTTGTCCCCACAACCAGCTTGCTGCGCGGCTTTGCAGCTGCGCTTCCCCCATCGATGGTTCGATCCTAACGAAGTTTTTACCGGTGTGTAATCGGAAAAATTCCTAGATCCTGATTTATCTGGGCCATGGGTGGATCACATGGGTTGCCGCAGGATCCGCTGGCGTGCGTCGACGGCTGGCAGGGCATCCAGATCCGGATCGGGTCCGCTGCGCAGCAGGACCCGGATATGGGCGCCGTCGCCGCCGGGATAGAGTCGAAAGCGGCCGCCGATGGCCGTGACGCGGTCGTGCATGCCCTGCAGTCCGCGTCCTTGGCGCGAGCCTTCGGGGGGCAGGCCGATACCATTGTCGCGGATGTCCAGGATCGCGACGATGGCCGGACCATGACGGCGGACCCGCAGGGTCAGCCGAAACACGCTGGCCCGGGCATGCTTGACCGTATTGGTCGCACTTTCCTGTGCGATCCGGTACAGGGCTACCCGTGCTTCGTCATCCAGTGCATCCGGATCACCCTGAAGTTCCGGAAGGTAGGCCACATGGGCGACCTGCAGCAATTCGCGAATCGGCCCGTCAGCCAGGGCCCGATACAGGCCGAATTCGTCCAGCACGGCAGGGTGCAGATTGTTCAGTACATGGTGCAGTGACTTGCGCATCTGGCCCAGAATGCCGTGGATGGCCGCGCCGATGTCCTGCAATCCGGCCTGCTGCAGGCGAAAGCGGGCCAGCTGTACATGGGTCTGGATGGCCGTCAGGTTCTGGCCCAGTTCGTCATGCAGTTCGGCAGCAAGGTAGCGGCGTTGGCGCTCTTCACTGTGCAGATTGCCGCGAGCCGCATGGCGCAGCTCTCTGGCCAGCTGGTCGAGCTGCTGGTTGGCGGAGGCCAGGCGATGGTTCTGTTCGGCCACTTGCTGGCCACTGTGGCGCAAGGCGTCGCTGGCGGTGCCCAGCATCAGTGCGCCGGTGCCGGTGACGGCCAGAAACAGCTGCGAGGTCGCATTGACCTCGCTGCCGGTGCCGAACAGTCCGGCCAGGGCGATATCCAGGCTGGACAGGATCAGAGTCAGGCAGGCGCCGCGCCAGCCGTGGCTGAAGGCAAAAAACAGCACCGGCGCCAGCGAAAGGACTCGGGCAAACTGGGGCAGCGGCGGCGGCAGCGTCATCAGAGTGGCCAGGATCAGCAGGCAAGGCATCAGCAGGATCAGGCTGTGACGCAGCAAGGCCTTCAGTTCCGCATGTGAAGCCGGCGTGCCGAAGGCCATGATCAGGGCCGGCACCACCAGCAGCGAGCCGATATAGCTGCCCAGCATGGCACGCGTGAAGGGGGCGATGCGGTCAAACCATGGGACGGCTGCATGGGCAGTTGTCGGCGGACCCAGCAAGGCACTTCCGATGGTGGCGACTATGACGGTCAGCACTGTCAAAAGAAGCAATTTGACGGCGATTTCGGGATGATCCATCGAGCTGCGGATACCGAAGCGACGGCCGATGTATACGCAGGCCATCATCAGCAGCGGTTCGGGCAGATAAGTCCGGGCCAGGATGTCCCAAGGAGTGCCATTGGAGTAGTGATGGCCCGCCGCAACCAGCAGTTCGCCGCCGAGCAGCCATGGCCAGACCCGGGGTGGGGTGATCAGCAGGACGCCAAGGCGCAGGCCGAAGGGCAGGATCCAGTAAGGCTGTTCGGCGATGCGCAGCAGCAGCCACAGTGACAGATAGGCGATGACCAGAGCCGAATACAGCCAGCGGGCTGGCGGGGTAATAGGGGATGCATGCATGGTGGTCGATGTTACGCGATCCGGTGTCAGCGACGGCAAGCCCTGTCTCGGGTCCGGTGGCTGGCGGACCGAGGGCCGGCATGACTGCAAAGAGGTGACCGGCCGGCACCGCATATCTGGATGCAATATCTCTGGCGGCCGGGCGTGATTTAGCGGGTCGTCTCTAGGCGGGACCGCTGAATGGCTCTACAGTGGGCTGATGTACAGCATTGTGTTGATAGATGACCACGCCATCGTCAGGGAAGGTTTCAAGCGCCTGATCGAGCAGGAATCGGGGATCGAGGTGGTCGCCGAGTGCGCCAGTGCCGAGGAAGGGCTGCAGGCCGTGTCGCGATTGCGGCCCGATCTTGTTGCCCTGGATCTGACGATGCCCGGGGGCAGTGGCTTGTCGATGATAGAGCGGTTGCTGGAATGCGCGCCGCAGTGCCAGATCGTGGTGCTGAGCATGCATGACAGCGAGCCCTATATCTCGGAAGCGCTGCGCCGTGGCGCCAGCGGCTACGTCACCAAAGGGGTGGCTCCTGAAGAGCTGGTGGCCGGCCTGCGCATCGTGATGCAGGGGGAGCGCTACCTCAGTTCCGACCTGCGTCAGCGCGAGCAGGAGCGCCTGGCCTCTGCGCCTGATCCGCTGCAGCGATTGACGGCACGCGAACGTGATGTGTTTATGTTGCTGGCCGTGGGACATTCGCCCAAGCGGATCGCGGCTGAGCTCGGCATCGGCCAGAAAACGGTTTATATCCACCGTGCCAGCGTGATGAGCAAGCTGGTCGCCACCAGCGAGCTGGATCTGTATCGGATGGCGATGGAGCGCGGATTGCTGGGCGGCCTGCCCTGAGCCGAGGCGGCGAGGCCGCCCCACTTCTCCCGCGCCGACGGGCTGCGTCTCGATGCGAGCTGCTCCCGGCACGCCTGTTCTGGCTGCCGACATGCCGGCAAGGGTGGGCTCAGACCTTGCCGGACTGGGCTCGTGCCAGCATTTGCCGTGCCAGTCCGCGTGTCTCCGAGGTGATCTCGATGCCGCCCAGCATGCGGGCCAGCTCATCGTGACGCCCCTCGCCATCGAGTGAGGTGATCCGGGTGCGCGTGTGCTCGTCTGCCGCCTGCTTGGAAACGAAAAGGTGCGCATGCCCCTGGGCGGCCACCTGGGGCAGGTGGGTCACGCACAGGACCTGGCGCTGGTCGCCCAGCGCCCGCAGTCGCTGGCCGACCACTTCGGCAACCGCGCCGCCGATGCCGGTGTCGACTTCATCGAAAACCATGCTGCGCTGGCTGTGGTGATCCAGAGTGGCCACCTCGATGGCCAGGCTGATGCGTGCCAGTTCGCCGCCGGAAGCGACCTTGCGCAGGGCGCGCGGAGGCTGGCCGGGATTGGCGCTGACCAGCAACTCGCAGCGCTCCAGACCCTGTGGATCCAGATGGCCGGAGGCGACGATTTGTTCCAGCTGCACTTCCACGCGCCCGCCGGGCATGCCAAGACCGCCCATCAGTTCGCTGACGCTGTGGCCAAGCCGTGCAGCGGCTTCGGCGCGGCGCTGACTGAGCTCATTGGCGGTCTGCCGGTAACGGGCATCCAGCTGCTGCAGCTCCAGGTCCAGGGCATCAAGGGTTTCGGCCGCACCTTCCAGGGCGGTCAACTGGTCGCGGCGGCTTTCCGCCAGTGGCAGCAGGGCCTCGATCGGGCAGCGGTGGCGACGCGAGAGCTCGTGCAGGTGACTGAGATGGGCTTCGATCTCGGCCAGCCGGGCCGGGTCCAGATCGACGTCCTGGGCATACCGCCCCAGACTGTCGACGACTTCGTCGATCTGGATGCGGGCATTGTCCAGCAGTTCCAGCAGGGGGTGCAGGCGAGCATCGATCTGGCCCAGCCGTTCGAGTTCGGCGTGGGCGCGGCTCAGCTGGCGTGCCAGGGCCACGCCGCTGTCGCCATCCAGCAATTCCAGGACGCCGGAGGCGCCTTCAGCCAGACGGCCGGCATTGGCCAGGCGTCGATGACTGGCTTCAAGGGCCTCCAGGGCTTCGCCGGACAAGGCCCATTGCTCAAGTTCCTCGACTTCGTGGCGCAGCAGTTGCAGCCGATGCTCGCGGTCATCGCCGCCGCGCAGCTCTTCGATCTGGCGCAGCACGGCCTTGTTGCGTTCGGCCAGTGTGCCCAGCTGCTCCAGCAGGATCGGGGTGTCGGCATAGGCATCCAGCAGGGCCAGCTGGTGCTTGCGATCCAGCAAGGCCTGGTGCTCGTGCTGGCCATGGATTTCCAGCAGCATGCCGGTCAGCTCCGCCAGCTGGCTGACCGTGGCGGGGCGGCCATTGATCCAGGCCCGTGACGAGCCGCTGGCCGGAATCACTCGTCGCAACTGGCATTGCTGCTCTTCATCCAGTGCCTGCTGGCGCAGCCAGTCGCGCGCTTCGGGCAGTCCGGCCAGGTCGAATTCGGCCATCAGTTCGGCACGGTCGCTGCCGGCCCGCACCATGCCGCTGTCGGCGCGGGCGCCACTGAGCAGCAACAAGGCATCGACCAGCAGGGACTTGCCCGCGCCGGTTTCCCCGCTGACCACGGTCAGGCCGGGACCCAGGGTGACCTCGGCGGCTTCGACGACGGCGAAATGACGAACGTATAGCGAGGTAAGCATAAGTAGGCTTCAGACGATCGATCTTCATTGTAGCGACAGATTCGCGGCCTGCGCAGGGGGCGGCCCGAGTGTCGTCGGCGCCGATCGGGGCTTGCAAGCCGGGGCGTCAGGCCTTATGTATCAAGCAACTTGATGGCTGGTACGGCATGTTCAAATCCCTCGATCATGAACTTGATGCGCGAACGCGGCATTTGCTGCGGGCGCTGATCGCGCGCTATCTGGCCGAAGGCGAGCCGGTGGGGTCGCGCACGCTGTCGCGTTCAGCCGGGCTGGACGTGAGTCCCGCCACCATTCGCAATATCCTGGCCGACCTGGAAGACGCCGGGCTGCTGACCTCGCCGCATACTTCGGCGGGGCGGGTGCCGACGGCGCGCGGACTGCGCCTGTTTGTCGACAGTCTGATCGAATGGCAGCCGCTGGCGCCCGACGAGTTGCAGCGGCTGCAGCTGGAGTTGCCGCAGGCTCCGTTCGCCAGTCGTGACGTGCTGGGTCATGTCTCGACCCTGCTGTCGGCGATGACGCGCTTTGCCGGCGTCGTCTCCGTACCGCGACACACCGACTTTGCGCTGCGTCATATCGAGTTCGTGCCGCTGGGAGACAGTCAGCTGCTGGTGGTGCTGGTGTTTTCCGGTCAGCAGGTGCAGAACCGGGTCATCGATCTGCCGCAGCCGCTTGATCGCCAGGCGCTGGAGCATGCGGCCAACTACATCAATCAGCATTTCGCCGGCCTGCGCGTCGACGAGATCCGTGTCCGGCTGGTGCAGGAGCTGCAGGCCGCCGGCAGCGAAATCAATCAGCTGCTGAGTCGTGCCGCGGAATTGACCGCGGCCTCGTTTGCTCCCGAGGCCGATGCCGACGTGGTGGTGCGTGGCCAGATCCAGTTGATGGACTATGCCGAGCTGGCCAATCTGGGGCGTCTGCGCGAGCTGTTCGAGGCGTTCCAGCAGAAAAGCGAGCTGGTCCAGCTGATGGATGGTTGCGCCAAAGCCCCCGGGGTGCGTCTGTTTATCGGCGAAGGTTCGGGCCTGGCCGCGCTGGACGGTTGCAGTGTCATCACGGCCAGTTACGGCACGCCCGGCCGGCCGCTGGGGGCCGTCGGCGTGATCGGTCCGACCCGGATGGCTTACGAGCGGGTGATCCCGGTGGTGCAGGCCACTGCCTCGTTGTTGAGTCAGGCCTTGAATCAGCCGACCCCGACCCTATAAACGGGACAGGTTGCCCTTACCTACTTTCTGAACGGGCAGTGCCGTGAGTACCGAGCGCTGCCCATGACTTGCATTGGAGTGCCTGAATGGAAAACCACGAACAGCCAGTCGATCCGGCCGAAAAGAACGGCGATGCCGAGCACGAAGTGACGCTGGCCGGCCTGCAGGCGGAATTGGACAAGGCGCATCAGGAGCGTGACCAGGCGCTGGAAACGCTTTTGCGCGAGCGGGCCGAGCTGGAAAATCAGCGCCGCCGTCTGCAGCGCGATGTGGAGCAGGCCCGTCGCTTTGCCAACGAGAAACTGCTGAACGAGCTGCTGCCGGTCTACGACGGTCTGGAGCGCGGCTTGGCGGTGGAAACCGCTGATGTCGCCACGGTGCGCGAAGGTCTCAGCCTGACCCTGAAGTCACTGCAGAAAGTGGCCGAGAATCATGGTCTGGTGGCTGTCGATCCGCAGGGTGAAAGCTTCGACCCGGAAAAGCATCAGGCCATGAGCATGGTCGAGGTGCCGGGCGTGCCGGCCAATACCGTCTCGGCCGTGCTGCAGAAGGGCTACGTCCTCAATGATCGTCTGCTGCGCCCGGCGCTGGTGACCATCGTCAAGGACGCCGACTGATCTCTTCCGGAAGGGTCCGCTGATATCGAAATTCGATTGACGCGAGCTATTGAAACGATAGGCAGGACCCCCATTTTACATTCAGCGCCGGCAGACACTGCCGCACTCATCTTCTTTTGGGAGTATTTGAATCATGGGTAAAATCATCGGTATCGACCTGGGCACCACCAACTCCTGCGTTGCAGTGATGGATGGCACCAGCGCCAAGGTCATCGAGAATGCTGAGGGTGATCGCACCACGCCGTCGATCGTTGCTTTCACCAAGGACGGCGAAGTCCTGGTGGGTGCGCCGGCCAAGCGTCAGGGCGTGACCAATCCCAAGAACACCTTCTACGCGGTGAAGCGCCTGATCGGCCGCAAGTTCACCGACGCCGAGG
>JGI2924J29684_1077520_pt1 | contig 18227 bp, 13 predicted proteins | sample BenlonsequencITS_FD_29684 | JGI IMG/M metagenome (IMG submission 29684)
CCTGCCACATCCCCCACGGCGTACACGCCGGGCAAAGAGGTTTCCCCGTATTCATTGCAAATCGGGACCATCCCCCCCCGGCCGGAGTTGTTTTCCATCCAGCAGTGAGACATCCTGGCCAGCTGAGACATGGGAGACAGGCCCACCGCCAGGCAGATTGTATCTACTTCCAGGTGCTTTTCGCTGCCGGGGACAGGTTGCCAATGTCCATCCACCTGGATAATAGTGGCTCCCTCCACCCGGGTGGTCCCACAGGCCTCCTTAATGGTATGGGACATGAGAAAAGGTACACCGGTGCGGGCTACCTTGGCAGCATGCACCCCGTAGCCGCCGATGCGTGAAGTAACGTCTATAACTGCCGCCAGCTGACAACCGGCCTGCAGCAGCTGGTACCCCACCACCAGCCCCACGTTGCCCGAGCCCACCATCAAAACCCGGTTGCCCGGCTTTAGGCCGTGGATATTCATCATAGTCTGGGCGGCTCCCGCCCCGATCACTCCCGGCAGGGTCCAGCCCGGAAAAGGTACACTGTTCTCCGAAGCACCGGTGGCGATAATCAGGTCATTGGCCCGGTAGTGCTCCAGCCGGTCCTTTATCATTACCGAAATCTCCTTGCCGTCAAAAATACCCAGGACCGTAGCCTGCAGGACCACTTCCACCCCCAGGGCCTGCGCTTCCTTTAAAAGCTTTTCGCCGATATGAAAGCCTCTTTCTTTGGCCTTATGTTCCTTGGAGCCGAAAAATTTGTGGATCTGCTTAAACAGCTGGCCGCCTGGCCTGGCATTTTCATCAAACACTACCACCTGCATCCCGTGGGAGGCGGCCTCTATAGCCGCGGATAAACCGGCCGGCCCCGCTCCGATGACAATTACCTCGTATCTCTTCATGCGCTTTCATCCTTTTCCTTTTTAGCAATACCATACTGGGTTTTTATCTTCATGCCCTCCTGCAGCGGGACAACGCAAGTCCGCACGTTGGGCTTTCCGTCCACTATCATCACACAATCTGTACAGCGGCCGATGGCGCAAAACACTCCCCGCGGCTCCGCCTGTTTTGAGGTATAACGGTGAATCATCACCCCGTTGGCCCTCAAGGCCATGGCAATGGGCTCACCCTCAAAGCCCTGTAAAGTATCTCCATCGTATTCAAAGGTTACCAGTCTTCCCTTCTCAAAGGTCTTCAAGATGGGATGGTTTTGAATTCGCATTATACGCTCCCAACCTCCTTTAGGACATAAAGCCAAAGCGTTCCCCAAACACGATATCGCTGCCTATCAGGGGAATGCCCGTCATAGCACAGGCCTCAATAGTCATAGAGCGGAGATCTTCCCGCTCGAGATTTTTTAGCTTGGTTTTGCCGGCTGCCTTGGCCAGCAAGACAGCCTCACAGGTCATGGCCTTGATATAGTTGGATACCCTCTCCGCCGCTTCCTCAATATCCAGTTTTTTCCTCAACTCCGGATCCTGGGTGCCGATACCGAAAGCGCAGACCCCTTTATGGCAGCGCAGGCACACCCGGCAGCCCATGGCTACCATTGCCCCGGTGCCGATAGCCACGGCGTCGGCACCAATGGCCAGGGCCTTGGCCAGGTCGGCCCCGTCCTTGATACCGCCGGATATAATGAGGCTGACCTCGTTCTTAACCCCCATTTCTTCCAGCGTTTTAACCGCCTGAACCAGAGCCGGCATGGAAGGAATACCCAGGTGGCCGGAGGCCATCACCGGGGCCGCCCCGGTTCCTCCCTGGGCCCCGTCGATAATGATGCCGTCGGCCCCCACCTTGACCGCCAGCTTGACATCATCCCGGACTCTGCCGGCGGCAATCTTGAAAAATATGGGCACCTCGCCGTTGGTCAGTTCCCGCAGCTGCTCCATTTTTATCACCATATCGTCGGCCCCGAAGGCATCGCCGTGGCGGGGGTGGCTGTGCAAATCGATACCCACCGGGAGCTGCCTGAAGCTGGCGATCTCCTCGGTAATTTTACTGCCCATGAGGTGCCCTGAAAGGCCCGGCTTGGCCCCAATGCCGATAAGCACTTCCAGCATATCGGCCGCTTCAAGATTGCGCTTGCTGAAGCCGAAGCGGCTGGGCAGGACCTGAATAGACTGCAGGTAGGAGTGCTGCTTTTCTTCGGGCAGCAGCCCTCCCTCACCGTTGCTGATTACCGTTCCGGTCAGGGCCGTGGCCTTGGCCAGAGCAATTTTGGCCTCTTTGCTGATGGCCCCGTAGGACATCCCCGCGATCATCACCGGTGTCTCCAACACGATGGGCCTGGTAGCAAAGCGCTTGCCCAGAACGGTTCTGGTCTCGCAAGGCTCCCGGTAGGTGTCGATGGACATCCTGGAAAGCTGCGAGGGAAGGATCATCAGGTCATCAAAGGTAGGCATGTAACGGGTGGCGCCGCAGCCGCGGATACGATGTTTTCCGTTAACAGCTTTATAATCTATTTCCGAGATAATTTCCTGGTTCCAGATGCCCCGCTGGACATCTTTAGGCTCAAAATTCCTCTTCTTTTTATCACTCATGGGTTTCTCTCCTTAAGCTCAGCCGTTATTTATCGGGACAATTCAGGGTTCAACCGGGGTTCGAACAAAACATAGCTATGCCTGCCCGTGGCCAGAGGACGAATGGCCTTAAACTCCTCCGGGTCGGCCTTGATCTCATATTGTTCAAACAAGCCGGCCAGTTCTTGCATTTCCGGCTCTGTGATCTTGTCCAGGAACACATTTTGGCCCAGGTTCTCCCCGGCTTCCTTGTCCCGGACCAGGATCACGCCCTTATACATGGACTCCCCGATCTGTTTGCCCACTTTGCCCAGAATAACCAGTTTGCCGCCCAGGGTCATCTGGCCCGACCAGCGGCCGGCGGAACCGCAGACGATGATGGTCCCGCCTTTCATCCCGTAGCCCGCCCGGCTCCCGGTGTTGCCGTAGATAACCATGGTCCCGCCGTAAAAATAGGTGCCGGCATTACAACCGGTGTTCTTGGTCACCAAAAGCTCCCCATCCATCATGTTGTCGCCCACATACCAGCCGGCATTTCCTTCAACCACCAGAGTGGGCCCTTCCAGAAAGCCGCCGGCATAAAAACCGGTGCTGCCACGAACGATGATTTTTCCTTGAACCGACAGGCCCGTGGCGATGTTATGCATGGAGTGGGGGTTTAAAATGGTTACTTCTTGGCCGGATTTAAGTTTTTCAGCAATTAGTTGGTTTAATTCCCTGCTTTTAAAATCTAATGCGTCTATATATTCCATACCATTACCTCTCCCGGTTCAATTTCGTCGGCGTAAACATCGGGGAAGACAGCTGTAAATTCAATCTGTTCAGAGCCAATCAATGTAATGCCTTCCTTTTCAAAAAGCAAGAGGGGCTTGATTCCCAGCTTGTCTCTGGCAATGCCGATTTGGTTGGATGTGGCTGCAATGATGCAAAAGATGCCGTCCATTTCCTCCAGAGCAAAATGCAGGGCATCCTTCAGGTCTCCCCCGTTTTGCCGCATGGCCAGGGCGATGAGGTGGCTGGCCGCCTCCGAGTCGTTCAGCGTTTTAAAGATAGCCCCCTTGCTTTCCAGGTACCTCCTCATGTTAAAGTAATTAGTGAACTGGCCGTTGTGGACGATAGTCAATTCCGGATAAAACGGGGAAACAAAAGGGTGGGCCGCGTTGATGTCCTCGGCGCTCTCGGTGGCCATCCGAACATGCCCCAGGCCATGGGTGCCATGGCAGTTTTCAATAATATGATGCTTGGTCAAATTGGTGATAGTCCCACCATCTTTATAAACTTTCATTCCCCGGCCCAGAGAGTGCACATAGAGGCCGTCCCGGGAGTTGATAGCCGCATGGAGCCCGGCCAGATGGTCCCGGTCAATAACCAGCTTCAAATCCGCGAACACCACAGCCCTGCTCTCGTCGGAAAACTGACTGGACAGCACGGTTCCATACCGGACAATGATGTTTTCCAGGGTGGGAACCATTTCCTTTTGGGTAATGGAAACCCGTAAACTTACTTCCGGTCCCTCGCCATACACGGCTATGCCGCTGGCGTCAGGACCGCGGTGCTGTATCAGGCAAAGCATTTCCAAAAGCTTGGCTGATATGTCCATGCCGTTTTTGTTTATGATACCGGCAATTCCACACATGATTAGTCCTCCTTGCGCTGACTTGATAGTTTTTTAAACATGATATGAATAGTTCTGCCATTCCCAATCCGTAACGAAGTTGGTGAATTTCTCCACTTCCATTTGCTTAACAGCGATAAAGTTATTGATTAACTCCTCCCCGGCACACCGGCAGAGCCACTCATCCTTTTCCAGTTCCGCTAAAGCCCGGTATAAGCTCTTGGGTACGATTTCGGTCTGCCTGGCCGCATCGTGATACAGATCGCTGTCAACTATCTCAGGCGGCTCCAGGTTGTTGGTTATACCGTCAAGGCCCGCGGCCAGGATCCCCGCCAGGGCCAGGTAGGGGTTGCAGGCCGCGCTCCCCGCCCTGATTTCCGCCCGGGTGGCCTTGCCCCGCTCTTCGGGAATGCGCACGTAGGTAGTGCGGTTGTCATTTCCCCAGCCGATGTAATAAGGAGCGAAAGTATCCGGCTGGAAGCGCTTAAAGCAGTTAACCGTGGGAGCCAGAAAGGCCGTAAGCGCCCTGGCGTGCTTGAGAATTCCCGCCACAAAGTTCCGTAAAACCTTGGAGGTTCCGTCCGGATCGTTTTGGTCGTAAAAGATGTTCTGTCCCATTTTCAGGTCGTTCAAAGAGATGTGAAAATGACAACCACTGCCGCCGTCGGCGTTCTTCGGCTTGGCCATAAAGGTAGCAAACAGATTATTCTGCTCGGCAATGTCCTTGCAAATACCTTTGAACAAACTTGTTTCGTCAGCGTTGCGCAAAGCCGGGCTGTGGCTCCAATTGTATTCGTACTGGCCAGGGTAAAATTCGTGGTTCATGTAAAGGACCTTGAAGTCCATTTCCTTAAAGGTCCTGGTAAGCTTGTTTAAAAAACCCTGGGGGTCGGTCCGGATATTGCTGGTATAGGCGTTGCCCGTTTGCCTGGTATAAGGCAGGATATCACCGTTCTCAACCTTGTTATACAGGAAGAATTCAATTTCACTGGCCGTGATGGGGTTGTAACCCATATCGTTATACTGCTTGATCATGTTCTTTAAAAACCAGCGGGGCGACTGTCTCATCGGTTTTTGATGGTAATAAAGGTCGCCCAGCAGCAGGGCTGTTTTATCAAGATAAGGCAAGATGGTGAAAGTAGTGGGGTCGCCCAGGACCTTCATATCGTCATAGTATTCGGAGAGGCCTTTGACCTGGGCCACGCTGTTGTCGAAACAAATGGCCATAATGGCTGCCGCGAAGGCGATGCCGTCCTCAAAGACCACGTCTATCATGTCGGCGGGTAGCAGCTTGCCCCGGTTGACACCGTTTAGGTCCACGTATTCCAGGCGAATCATTTCGATACCCCGGTCATTGATCAGTCTTTTTACATCATCCACCGTTAAATTCTTGTAACCGGTGGACGGATCAATCCCATTGGTGCTTATCATTTTTAAAACAGTACTTTCCATTATTAAAACCCCTTTCAATAAGATTTTGAAAACCATTTAACTGTGTTGTTCATCAACTGTTTAATGGCCAAACTACCTCATAAATACCCCTAAATTTTACTCAAGGCATAAATCGGCTCCACCGCCTTTTGGTTCACGATCTTCCGGCCCTGGTAATCCAGGCAAATCAGGTCGCCGGACATGTCTCCCACATAGATCTTGGCTCCGCTATGTGCAAATTCGAGGCCGGACACGTAGAGATTGTTAGCCAACGCTACGGTTGCCGTTTTTTCTCCGGTTATGGCATCAAAGTAGAGCAGGGTGTTGTCTCTGGCGGCCGAAAGGAGAGTTTTCCCATCCGGGCTGATGGCCAGGCACAGCACTTCATTTTTGTGCCCTTTTAAGGTGTTCAGACACTCCAGTGTGAAGAAGTCCCAGATCTTGATCAGGGAGTCGGAACTGGCCGTATAGAGATATCTGCCGTCCGGCGAAAACAACACCTGGTTCACCGCCCGGTAGTGGCTGTTGCCTTTTTCCCGGACCTTCCGACCGGTTTTGACATCCCAGATAATCAAAAAGTTATCTGCTCCCACCGAGGCGATATAGTTTCCGTCAGGGCTGAAATCAAGCCCTAAAACATAGCTTTGGTGCCCTTTTAAAGTTTGAACGCTTTTAGCGGTCCCGGTCTCCCAGATTTTAATAGTCCGGTCTTTACTGGCGGTGGCAAAATACTCCCCGCCGGGCGCAAAAACGATATCCCGTACATCTCCCAGGTGAGCATCATCCAGAGATCTCACCTTTTGGTCAAGCACGTCCCAGACTACCACTTTGCCGTTTTTATCACCACTGACCATAAATTTACGATCGGGTGACACAGCAATAGCGTGAACTTCACTTTCATGAAAAGCGGGCAGGTCCATAGTTTTTTCCAGGTCGGAGGAATAGACCGCCATGCTTCCGTCTCTTTTACCCAGAACCAGCATCTCCTCATCAAGAGAAAGACCGTCCTTGAGCTTTTGCAGGTCTACGTCGGCACTTATGCCCATCTCACCGGTAAAGGCATCTCCTTTTTTAAACTGTCCGGAAAAGACAGTTAGGCCGAGGGTAGTCAGGGCAACACAGGTCAAAGTTAATAAGACTAAAAGCTTTTTTCCCAACACCTTTTCTCCCAACCTCACTTTCAATGTATTTTTGAAGCAAGTTCTAAAATTCAAGGGGGATTCAACTCCTCCTGAATTTTAGAATTGCAAATGCATGATTTAGTTAACGTTGTACCCCCACCTAGAGAGTAGGCAACTTAAGCCAAGTTAGTCAGGTTAAACAGCGGGTCTGCCTGTTTTTAATATTTCTGAAGCTCTGGCCAAGGCGGCATACAGCCGGTTGATTTCTTTTTTTGGCAATGACCCGGTATAACGCAAGGGAGGAATCATCATATACATATAAGAACCACCCAAAGGGGATAGTTTTATGGTGTATTTGTCGTCATCCACCCATATTTCACCTTTTTCCAGGTCCAATTGACTCAAAGTCCGGATCAGCTCCGCATCATTATTCAAGCGGGATACAATTGCTTTGTGCACTCCCTGCCGGTCCTGGAAATAGGCTTTACCTTTCAGAAGACTCCCCCGGTAATGCAGGCGAATGGGGCAATTATCCCTTACCAGACCTTTTAAAGGAATTTCTCCTATGATTTCCAGTGCAAAGAGCCCTCCCAAAAGAAATTTTTTCTTGTTGTTAGTAATTCTGACTTGCGAAAGCGATCCCGGAGGAGCTGTAAAAACAACTCCATCCGGATCAGCTTCCATCTTTCCTAAATATGCTCCGAACTCTTTGGCTATAAACCCCAGGGATGTCCTGGCATAGCCATCGATTTTCTGTTTCATATTCCTATCACCTTAGCTAAAGTTCTCGCTAACTTACCGTGCTCGTATTCAGCCGTTTGACGGGTGCTTCCTGTTTCAAGGCTTCACGGACAAACTCAGCCCCCATTTCTTCTTCCAGGGAAATGGGCTCAAACAGATTTTTCTTCATCACAAATTTAACCCAGACTACCGTATAGATCACGCAAACCAACAGGGCTACCCCCGCATACTTGTATATTTCCATTTTGGTAACAACATCAGGCCAGATGGCCCAAATGGCGTAAATCATCCCTGCGCTGCCCAGGATTTGCGGTAAGGGGTATAATGGCGTTTTGTAAGGCCTCTTCAGGGTCGGGTATTTGTACCGCAGCACGATTACCACAATGTGGGTCAGTACGTAAGCCAGCAGCCAGCAGGTTGCGGCGGAAAGAATCAGGATCATAATTTGTTCAATTCCGGCAATGCCCAGTAAAAGGAGCATAGAATAAATGGCAAACACTATCAGAATTCCCACCCAGGGCGTCCTGAAGCGGGGGTGGATCATCGTAAAGATTTTGGGTGCTTCGCCGTCTTTGGCCATGCTGTAGAGCATTCTCGGGATTACCGCAATAAAGGTGTTTACCGAACTGGCCGTAGCCAGGATCGAGACCAGGCCGATCCAAATCTCTCCACCCCGGCCGAGAATGGCCTGGGCCACAATGACATGGGGAGTGTCCGAAGCAGCCAAAGCGTTCGCCGCAACATACTTAATGGAGGCAAAGCCGTACAGTATGTTTACTACAATAATTACCAGCAAACCAAGGGTCATGGCCAGGGGGATATTTTTTTCCGGCCTGTCGATTTCTTCCACCAGGGGACATACAAACTCAATTCCGATGTAAAGCCAGATAGCCAGAGCCGTAAGGCCTAATACCGACAGCCCCATGGGGTTAAAGGGCATATCCGGGACGGCGGGAACCGGAAGACCTGCATTGGTCAGGCCGATTATCCCCAGGATGCTGATAGATACAATCATGGTAATGGTTAAAAAAATCTGCAGCTTGGCAAAAACGTCCACCCCCAGGAGGTTGGCAATGGTGAATATCGCCAGTAAGACAAAGGCAAACAAAGCGGGGGAAAACTCCGGGGCAAAGACCCCGTTAAAGACGGCCCCGGCCACCGACAGCTCAGCCGGAACGGTTAAAAAACTCATATAGACATAACCTGCCAGAATGCTGATAATACCAAGGGCCGGGCCCATCGCCATCCGGGCGTAGACGTTCAAGCTGCCCGATTTGGGCAAAGAGGTTGTTAGTTCCGCAAAGCTCTGGGCGGAAAAATACTGCAGGAACCAGGCGGCAACCATGGCAATGATGAAGCCCCCCCCTGCCATACCCATACCCTGACCCAGAGTAACCAGGGTGCTGGATGCCACCACCAAGCCCACGGCTACAGAAAAAGCGGATAAGAAGCCCAGTTTTTTTTGCTGTTCCATAATAATGACTCTCCTTTCCTTTTTGCTGGGTAATCTATTTGTTTCCAGGCTCACAGCATCAAGCAAAACAACCCCCCTTTGAAGCAAGTTCTTAATTCAGGGGGAGATTCAACTCGCCCTGAATTTTAGAACTGCAAATGCATGACTTATTTGGCGTTGTGCTCCCACTTATAGAAGTGGAGACTTACGCCAAGTTAGTCAGGTTGAAACAAAAAGCCTGCCGGGGATTATCCCCGGCAGGCTCCTTCGCCAGAAAATGCGTGCCCTCCATCACGGCACCGTATGAAACTTGACTTTTTTTAGGCCCCATCGCCTGAGAATAAAAAAAGCCTGCAGGGAGTAGTTCCCGGCAGGCTTCTTCGCCAAAATATTGTGCTCTTCATTGCATGCTTATTTGATTAAAGATATATTATCAGCAAAAGCTAAACACCCGTTAAACAAAAGTTTAATAAATGCTTAACTTTTTCTTAAAAATTTCTAAACAACATACGGCCCGGCATAAAAGCCTATAAGCTCAGCACCGGCTTCTATCTGGATGCCATCAACCATATATGTATTCTGCGATACAATAAAACTGGCCTCGCTGCCTGCTTTATTATCCAATTTTATCAGCTTTGCCCTCTATATACATATAGTCGGTAATTTCTTTACCAGAATCTTTGCAGCTCATTTTAAGTATATTAAGAACAATCTTGAAAGAAAAACTCGTATTAACTGATGAAGCGCTTCAAGAAGCATTAATCTATTTTTTTGACGCTCTCCCCAGCTATTTCAAGGCAAAGATGTCTCTTTCAGATCTCTCTCATTTGTTGCAAAATCAAAAAAGATACGTCAACCCTATATTTTGCCATCAGTTATTTCCTGCCGGATGTCTCGCATGACATCTTCAAGTGGACGCTTTCTGCCCCCTATTACCGCCGCCCTGCCCTCATCAAGCAGACGGTAAAGTTCGAGTTTGCCGTTGAGCATCTCATAGGTCTCAATGCTCATAACGACCAAATCTCCCTGTCCATTTTTAGTAATAAAGATGGGCTCTCTGCTTTCATGACAGAACGTCGAAATTTCATTGTATTTGTTCCTTAAGTCCGTGCTGGATTTAATATTTGGCATGAAACCAACCTCCTGGCCCAATCTAAATATATATACACGAATTTCTTTAGCTCATCAAGCCTGAGTAAACGAGTTTGAATGAGAAAGAATAAACAATGTACACTTTATTCTAACACAAAAAGCAAAGAAGCCAACTGCTGTTGATCATAGTCTCGACTTCTTTCGATAAAAAAATTGGTGGAGGCGGGCCGCTTGTCGATGTATGCACAGTCAGAGACTTTCCTATTATATCCTTATATTACAGCGGTCCACGGCCTTAATCTTTCTCTTTATAATCGTTCTAAAAGTGTTTTAATAATCTAATTGTCAATATATTCATTTTTGTCATCGCTGCCAAAAAGGTTTGCCATCATATGGATAATCCTGCTAATAAAAGGCAACTGGCCTGTTGGACTTAAATGAGTCATTCAGGCTGCCACATACACCCCTTTCACTCTGGCATAGTAAATACGCAGGAACTTATTTAACGCAACGATTTTGGCAACTTTTTTTGGCTTCCCTTCAGTTTCTTTCTTAAGCATATACTGGTAAACAGCATCATCTTTATTCGGTTTACTAATCTTTAAGGCGAAGTAATTTAGCGATCCACTCAGCATCTTTAACATCGGTTTTGCGGTCAGGCACGTTTTTTATGTGTTTAGGGTTTCCACCAATAGTTTTATGTTGCCTTTTTCTTTTCGGCTGTTAACTATTTACAGGTACTCTCCGGACTTTTTTGCGCGAGCAAACATGGGGGTGCCATCCTGTTTTATAATGAGACATTGTATAACATAGATCTCACCAAGCCTAGTTTTTCAATATCCCGTCGACAATCTCCTTAGTTGTGGCTATGAAACTATCGATGTCTTCATCGGTCATTGGTGTTGAAAGAGCGAGCTGTCCACGATGTACCGGGAAGAATCCACGTGTAGCTGCTTCTAATGCGAAAATTAAGATGGCATCATTATTTGCATATCTCCAAAAGTCTCTGTGGGTTGTTATTTGTCTTCCGTTTTTGTCTGTGAATGCATACGCAATATATGAGCCTTCTCCGTATACCATAAATGGATAATTCTTCCGATTGGACCATGCATTGAGTTCATCTTTAATTCGTTTGGCAAGCCCGTTTAATCTATCATAGGCAGCCTCATCCATAACTTCAAGACAGGCTATCCCTGCTGCGGCGGCAAGGTTATTACCGTGGTGTGTACCGGAAATTCCAACGATACCTTTTTCGAGGACCTCTAAAATTTCAGCTTTCCCACCTACTGCACCTAGAGGAAGGCCTCCACCAATAATTTTTCCCATTATTGTGAGATCCGGCTTTACTCCATATAAGCTCTGCATTCCATGATAGTTAATCCGCAAGGTGATTGTCTCATCAAAAATCAACACGATGCCAAGCTCTTCTGTTAGGGCACGAATGCCTTTAACAAATTCCTGATCCAGCACAACGATACCGCCGGCTCCTGATTGCAGTTCCATAAAGAGGCATGCTATATCGGCAGCATTCTCTCTCAGAATCTTCTCACAAGCTGCAAGGTCATTCTGCGGCAGTATAATAGTGTTTTCAACAATATAAGAGTTAATTCCCCCAGAGTCAGCCATAGGAACAGGACGATCATCAGGGCCAGCCATAGAAGGATCGGGATGTGCTGATACACAAAGATCTTCAATAAATCCATGATATCCGCCTTCCATTTTGGCTATCTTAGTTTTTCCGGTATATCCTCTTGCGATTCTAGCTGCACTGATACAGGATTCGCTGGCTGAACATGAAAATTTGACCTTTTCAACGGATTCAATACGTGAGCAAATAATCTCCGCCAATTTGCTCTCATACTTCATAGGATTTCCCAATGAAAAACCTTTTGGAAGGACATCCTTAATGGCGTTGTTAATCGCGGGATTATTATGACCAAGGATACTAACCGAAAAATTGTTATTCAAATCAAGCAGCTTATGTCCATCAATTGTGTAAATATACGCCCCATCACCATGGTCAACGAAAATTGCATGAGGCCCGTAATTAAAGGTCTGCCTGCTGTAACCGTTGGGAACCTTTTTTCTGCATTTCTCTGTAAATTCCCTGGAAATTTTGAATTTTTCTGAAAACCTTGCCATACTACTTTCAGCTGTAATTTTCATAGAACTCTTTTCCTCCTTAATTATATAAAATAGTCTCTTGTCTTAAAACCGCATGAAACGTACCAAAACTATATCATCGAACAACTGCAACAATACTATGCCGGTGGACTACTAGTTCTCGTAAACAAGGACTGGTCCATTATTACTAAGCTCTGGATCACGGACCTGTCTGACATCATAACGTCACTAAACCGCTGGCAGCTCAACGGTCTGATCCCTACCAGACACTAGGAACGCAATTTCATAATTGTTTTTACCCTCACAGCTATCATTTTTAAATCAATTCCTTTTTTTCCAGCTCATCAGCAACATTACCCAACAAAACCCCCTCCCTATTCGAAAATCATGCTTATACTCGGTACTGCCAAACTTTTGCATAATGTCCTAAAATAATAAGCACAATAAACCTCCCTTCCCGTCGTCAAGAAAATATTCTAGCCAATTACTTTATAACATTGAGAGTGAACGCTCTCTCTCCTTCATGTTATATACTGGACAAAGGCAAGTATCCCCTGGGGTAACTTCACCTTTGACCGGCCAATCTTCTCAAGTATTTTGTACTAAATAATTATGTTAAGGGCCTGCCTAAGAGAATCTAAGATGATCTGCATTCTCTCGTCCACGGAAAACCTTCTTCCTGATGCCGAATAGAAAGAATCAAACCTATTGGAGTGGTATTCACAAACGAGCGAGTAAGCGAAGAAGGTCGTAAAACTGTCAATCAGGTAAGCTGCCGCTTCGTTACTGATATTCTTATTTATTTCTCCGCGGCTTTTACTCTCCTCAATTAGTTTGATAGTGTACCTACTTGCCATAGTTTCAATTTTTTTAGAGGCGTTTGCCGCAAATCTTCCCATTGAAGGTGAACCTAAATCGCAGTAGATTCTTAAATAGTCACAATATTCTTTGTTAAACTGAACATTTGCAGTTAAAAAGCTACCTATTGAATCAAAAATTGATTTTCTGCTAACGGTCATTGTCGAAAACAATTCATTTTCAAGGAGATAAACGCAGTTATCCACTACCGCTAAAAACAAATCTTCCTTATCCTTGAAATATTTATAAAGAGCTCCATTAGAGATCCCAGCTTTCTCACAAATTTTGGAGATTCGCGCAAAATGGTATCCTTCCTCCGCAAACACATTGGCAGCAGCGTTTAAAATAGCCTGTTGTCTATCTGGAGACAGCTTTTCAAATGCCTGTAGCATACTTACCCCCTTTAATAGAGAGAGAGTGCTCTCTCTCTCTATTAAGTAAAAATACCTTTTTTCCCACACTATTCTTTACTCAGAATATAAATCAAACCTAAGGTTCCCGGCAATAGTACTGTCCTAAATTGTAGAAAAAAAGGGCTAATTGGTTAAAAACTTCAACTAAATGGTTACGCTACGATTTAGAGGTGCCGGTGAATAACGGTAAAATAATTATTGCGCTATGGTATACTGAGCCACCTTTTAAAACCCCAATATCAAAGGGTTATAAAGACAGGGACAATATTAAATTTATGAAACAGCATCGGAATTAAGGGTTTCAGGCATAAACTTTTCATAGTGGCCTAAAATTTTAGTGGACCTAATACCCTTGTGTCGGGAATCGAAGTTTATTACTGGTTGGCCTTAGACCTTGTTAAAACGAACGGCACCAACTCAGCGATATCAACGGTGCAAATTTATAAAGATCCTTCGCTCTGCCACAGCCCGCTAGGGTGGCGACGATAAAGACTAGCCTAACATGTAATTTGATATTGTTTCATTTTTTTATACAGCGTTCCCCGTGAAATCCCTAACCGTTTGGCCGTCTTCGTTATATTGTAACGACATTCATATAAGGCCATCTCGATTTCACTCCTTTCACCGTCGAGGACTTCCAAGCATCGCTCTCCAAATGAGGTAATTGGCTCCACGCTTGTGCTTTCATTTTTTGATTCTGTAGATTCCACTAACGCGTCTGGTAAATGACATGGAAAGATACGGTCATCGTCAGAAAAGACAGCGGCATGTTCTATCGCATTTTTCAGTTCCCTTACATTTCCAGGCCAATCGTACGAAAGCAATATATCTACCGTCTCCGGCATCAAACGATTGACAAACGGACCGTTTCTATGCTTTCGCAAAAAATACTCTGCCATCGTTACGATATCCTCTTTCCGTTCCCGCAACGGGGGTACTTTTAACTCTACAGCATTTAAACGGTAATAGAGATCCAAGCGAAATTTCCCTTCTTTTGTCGCTTGCTTCAGTTCCCGATTGGTAGCAGCAACCACCCGGATATTCAGTGAACGGGGACGGTATTCGCCAATGCGGGTAACTTGTCTTTCCTGCAGCACTCGGAGCAGCATCGCCTGGGTAGAAAGGGGAAGTTCTGCTATTTCGTCAAGAAACAGTGTGCCGCCATTCGCTGCCTCAAAAAGCCCTTTTTTACCCTCTTTCAGACCGCCTGTAAACGTCCCTGGTGCATATCCAAACAACTCGCTCGCTACCAGATCATGGGTAAATGCGGCACAGTTGACGGCGATAAACGGTTTGAGCCTTCTTAAGCTGTTGTGGTGTATATATTGCGCAAGTAATTCTTTACCTGTTCCGCTTTCTCCTATCAAAAGCACAATCGTATCTCGCACTGCGATCTTTTTCAATTTTTTCATCATTTTCAGCCAACGGGGTGATTTGCCGACAATTGCCTCAGATGTCGAGCCGGTTACCGTTGACAATATAGGGTTTAACGAAATCTCACTACTGGATTGCGGTTTATATTTAATAGTGTGCACCTTGCCGGTGCGTTTGTGCTGACGCCGCATCTGGATAAGGGCACCGATAATTCGATTTTGGTAATATACCAATTGAAGACAACCATCCGAAAGATCAGGCAAAAAAGATAGGAGATGCTCTTCGTGCGCCGATGGTGGGGAAAGTTCCGATTGCGCTACACGCGTTTGGAAGTAATGAGACCAATCGAATCGGTCGATCCAAGAACGATAAGGGATGGTGTCAGAATCATTACTTAGCACAATCTGACCATCGATATCGACAGCAACAAGCAAATCATCTGCAATCCGCGTTTTTTTCTCTAAGTAAGCGTTCTCAAGAAAAAGTTTATGAATCTGGAATTGACCGAAAATTTCGATCTCCATGCTTTTTGCCAACGCTGCTATCAAAATCAATGCATTGGAAGGAAAATCTTGCGGAAGACAGGTTAGATCCAGTACACCAATCACCTTTCCATTGATCGGATGGCAAATCGGGATACCAGCGCAGGAAAAAATATGCCATGTTTCACAGAAATGCTGCACACTATGGATGGTAATCGGCTTACCGACCACTAGCGTGGTGCCAAACGCAGTTGTTCCGCACAACTCCTCACTCCATACCGATCCCGGAACCGTATTTACGGATTTTAACATTTCTAATAGACCGTCCTTGGCGAACACACTAAGAATCCTTCCTTTATCATCAGCTAAAATAACTGAGTATTTATTATTAAAGAACGATTCTATTTTGGGGATGACTGCCTGAAAAGCATGAACTAGTAAACTTGACTTTTTCAGCACTTGTATTTCCGTTGAACTGAGCACTTTAGGCGATTTACATAAATGCGGATTTACATTGTATGATAAACTTCTTTTCCACGATTCAGAAATTATCGGTGGAACTTTGGATGTAACTCGTCCAATAGAAAGAAATTCGTCTCTCGCCCGAATTAAATCTTTGTGCATAGATTAACCTCCTTCCTACGGTTACCGAACCAATCACCTCGTTTTTGGCGGTTGCCATATTGTTCGTTAAATCCGCCAGAATGATGTCTGCTCAATTGCTGCGGTTACCTGTTGTATTCCACTGCCAACTACATTGAAGTTAATGCCCTTCTCCACAAGCCGACATATGCTTGGGATACCACACAAAAAAAGGAGGAGATAATCAATGTATCTCCTCCTTTGCGCAATGGCAGGCATGAAAATTGCTCTTCATACCTTTCGTTTGCATATTCCCAGAGGGAACATGCAAATCGGAGTGATTTTAGAAAAATTAAGCCATCTTCAATACTTATATAATTTCATTATAATACATCCTTTTTTCACATTCTAGTGGAATTTTCTATATATTTAAAAAACTCCTCAGCTTATTTGCATGAGGGATTTTGTGGGTTGGGATAACTAAAAAGCAGTTGTTAGGTAAGCGCCAAGTATTATACACTTGTACACCAAGCAAGATTTGGGGTATTCTAATTCAAAGGATGTTGGGGAAACAACCAAGCCGGTGATACGCTCGGATAACGGGCCACAGTATATCAGCAATATATTAACAGACCGGTGAATATAATTACAGGCATATTAGCCGTTTATTGAAGCAGAGACCCTTAACCTGGAGCGCAGGCTGTGTTAGTTAGCCTGGCTGGCATAGGGATATGTCTTAGTCCACATCTCGTTATCCCTTGGAAACACAGCCTGCAGAGGCTCCAGGTCATCGAGGCTCAAGCTAATTATCTTTTGAAATTATATGATACTAAGAGCTATTAATATCAGGTGACCAATTTGGGGGTGTCAAGTCATTTCTTAAGAACCATTATTAGAAGTTGTATAACTCATCAATTTCTGCACCAGTAAAGTCCCAAGTAGTGTTGTGTGGAGCACATTCTTCACTCAAGAACTCAGGTAAGCGGTCATGTGCATTAGAAAAACCAGCAGCTTTATTGAACTCTTTTTCTGTTTTAATTATTAATTTGCCAAGCTCATTTACATTATCACAGGTTAATTCTAAATTATATTGTGCATTGATTAGATCTACAATTGCCTGAAAAGTATCCGGAAAATCTAATATTGGGAAGGCAACAAACAAACACAATCCTGTGCTGTCTAAAGCAGCGGTTGCTATCTGCAAGTTTCTAGATAATTCCACCTGACCTGCTTTGCCTAAAGGATTGACTTCTCCACCAATTTTTAAAAGGTTAGTACCAACTGTATAACCGGCAGTGTGATCGGCACCCTGAGTGGATGTTGCATAGGTTATCCCCATTCCCTTAATAGCCCGGGGATCATATGCGGGAATACTCTGCCCTTTTACAGTTGGTACCCTTGTTATCCCATATGCCTTACCAGTCAAATCGGCACCATTTCCCAAAATTCTACCTAGCGGACTAGCTTTAGCCACTTCCTCTTCTAATAAACGAATTACAGCTTTACCATCACCAAAATTTATTATGCCTGCATCCATGGCAACAGCAGTAGTTGCAGCCATTTCAATAGTGTCGATGCCAATGTCATCACACAGCCAATCAATTCGCGCAATGTCATCTAAATTATCTATACAACAGTTGGCACCGAAGCCCCAAATTGTTTCATATTCAAATCCGGAAGTCACATAATTGCCCTCTGCATCATTGTAGACTTGAGAACACTTAATAATACAACCTGTACAACAGCCATGTGTCGGTTTGCCGTTACGTTTAACAATTGTATCATACATCGTTTCCCCACATATTTTCTGAGCACCGTCAAAACGACCTGTTCGGAAATTCCTGGTTGGCAGTCCCCCGGCCTCGTTAATAATATTTACCATTACATTAGTTCCATAGGTAGGGATGCCTTCACCGGTTACGGGATGCTTTTTTATGTTATTTGCCAGACGACGGGCAGCTTCTTTAAACTTCTCAGGCTGGGCAATTGCCAAACCTTCTGCATCTCTATCATCAATGACAATAGCCTTAACTTGTTTAGAGCCCATAACAGCACCTAGACCACCACGACCGGCGCTTCGTATATTACCATCAAGATCCTTAACAGAAATATTGGCTGCGCTCATCTTAGCCTCTCCAGCCTGACCAATGCCTATAACCCCAACCTTCTCACCGTACATACTAGATAGTTTTTTAAATGCTGTATAGTTTCCTAACCCGACCACTTCGTTTTCTTCAACAACTGATGCACCATTTTTGTCAATCTTAATAGTGTAAAACTTTTCCCCAGTTGGTTTCCCTTCGATCACTAAGGCCTTTATCCCCAATTTAGCTAGTTTCTGTGACGATGTTCCCCCAGCATTACTCTCTTTAATTGTCCCTGTTAAAGGGCTCTTTGCTCCTACAGACAAGCGACCGGTGTTAGGAGCCATTGTTCC
>JGI2924J29684_1077519_pt1 | contig 18220 bp, 20 predicted proteins | sample BenlonsequencITS_FD_29684 | JGI IMG/M metagenome (IMG submission 29684)
CGTCCCAACCGTCGACTGACGGGTCGAATCGAGCCACACCGCCAGATTCGACCCATCAGTTCAGGCTTGGCCCGCCACTAGAGAAACTCCGCTATATGATCGGCAACTTCCTCGGGAGTGTCACCGACCGGGACGCCGGCGTCGTTCAGAGCCGAAATCTTGCTCTCGGCAGTGCCGGTCCCGGAGCCAGAGACGATCGCACCGGCATGGCCCATGCGCTTGCCCGGCGGCGCGGTGCGGCCGGCGATGAAGCCTGCAACGGGCGTGTCGACGTGTTCGTCGATGAAGGCTGCGGCCTGCTCTTCGTCTTCGCCACCGATCTCGCCGCACATGACGATTGCCTCGGTGTCGGGGTCGTTCTCGAACAACTCGAGGGCATCGATGAAGCTCGTGCCGATGATCGGGTCGCCACCGATCCCGATCGCGGTCGTCTGGCCGATACCACGAGCGGTGAGGTTGTCGACGACCTGGTAGGTCAGAGTGCCCGAACGCGAGACGAGACCGACGTTCCCCTCGGCGAAGATGTTGCCGGGGAGAATGCCGAGTTTGGCCTCACCGGGCGTGATGAGACCGGGACAGTTCGGACCGACGAGTCGCGTATCGGTCTCCGAGAGGCGCTTGTTGACTTTGGCCATGTCCTGGGTCGGGATACCCTCCGTGATCGCGACGGCGAGATCGAGGTCCGCATCGAGCGCCTCGAAGATGGCGTCGCCCGCGAACGCCGGCGGGACGAAGACGACAGACGTGTCGGCGTTTTCCTCTTCGACGGCTTCGTGGACCGTGTCGTAGACGGGAACGCCGACAGCCTCCTGACCGCCCTTCCCCGGGACCGCACCGGCAACGACGTTGGTCCCGTACTCCATCATCTGTTCGGCGTGGAACTTTCCTTCCCCGCCAGTGATGCCCTGTACCACGACGCGCGTGTCGTCGTCGACTAAAACGCTCATTGTTCGTTCACCTCGTCAGCGTACTCGACGGAACGCTGAACCGCGTCCTCGAGGGTCTGTTCGACCGTCACGAGGTCCTCGTTCAGAATCTCCATACCTTCCTCCCAGTTCGTGCCGGCAAGCCGGACGACGACCGGCTTTGGAATCTCGTCGAACTGCTCGAGCGCCTCGTTGATCCCGCGGGCGACCTCGTCACCGCGAGTGATGCCGCCGAAGATGTTGAAGACGACCGAGTCGACGTTGTCGTCCGAAAAAACCATATCGAGCGCGTTCGCGATACGCTGGGCTTTCGCGCCACCGCCGACATCCAGGAAGTTGGCTGGTTCGCCGCCGTAGTGATCGACGAGATCCAGCGTCGTCATCACCAGCCCAGCGCCGTTGCCGATGATGCCGACGTTACCAGACAGGCGAACGTAGTCGAAGTCGTACTCGTCGGCCTTCTGCTCGAGTTCGTCCCCGCCGGCGGCTTCGTCTTCCATCTCGGCGAGTTCGGGCTGGCGGAACAGTGCGTCCTCGTCGACGTTCATCACAGCGTCGGCCGCGACGACCTCGTCGTCTTCGGTGACCATCAGCGGGTTGATCTCGACGTCGGAGCCGTCACGGCTCTCCCAGAGATCGTACAGCGTTTTCAGGATACTCGAGACGTCGCGGGCGACCGACTCGTCGACGCCCGCGTCGTAGACGGCCTTGCGGGCCTGGTAGGGATGCATGCCGAAAGACGGATCGACGTGCTCGCGTGCGATCGCGTCGGGATCTTCCTCGGCGACACCCTCTATATCGACCCCACCTTTGGTCGAAACCATCGCAACGGGCTTGCCCTCGCTGCGGTCCATCGTGATCCCGACGTAGAGTTCGTTGGTGAAGTCGACGGCTTCCTCGACGAGAACCTGCTCGACGTGATAGCCCTTGAGATCCATCCCAAGAATCGAATCGGCTGCCTCGCGAGCCTCGTCGGCGTCCGCGACGAGTTCGATCCCACCGGCCTTCCCACGCCCACCGACGTGTACCTGCGCTTTGACTGCGACTGGATACCCGATCTCGTCCGCCGCAGAAACGACCCCGTCGACGTCGGAGGCAAGTTGTGATGCCGGCGTCGGAATGCCAGCATCGGCAAAGACCCCCTTCGCCTGATATTCGTGTAGTCTCATACCCATTCGAACGGGCGTTCCGCCCTTGCTTAAATCCTGCCAGTTTCCGTTCGTCACGAAAACATCTTCGGCGAGCCCACCAGTGGCCGGCCCGAAACCGACGACGGTGACCGAAGCGTTTGACTCGAGCGAGCCCCAATCGTCGGCGAGACTCGCGGCACGCGAGGACCGGATCGAACCGCATGCAACTCACTCACGTCTCACAGCGGGGGTAACGCCGGTAATGTACCCGCCCGCTGCGCGCCTCGGTCGATGGGTCCGCACGCTCGAGAAGGGCCTTCGTATACTGGTCCACAGCAACCTCTTTATATCGATCGCGACCACGAGCGTCGCGGTGACGACGGCCCGCCTGGTCGGTCTCCCGCTCGAGGCGCTGCCACTTTTCGTCGTCTTCGCTGCGACGCTTTTCGTCTACACGGTCAACAGACTCACAGATCTCGAGGAAGACGAGCAAAACGTCCCACAGCGTGCGGCGTTTACGAAACGGTACGGACGACGCTGGCTGGGCCTTGGCTCGTTCCTCTATCTCGTTGCGGTCGTCGCCTCGCTCGCGCTCGGTCTGCCGGGGACGGGCTACATGCTGGCACCGCTTCTCGCCGTCGTCCTCTACTCGCAGGTCGGCATCAAGCGCGTGTTTTTCCTAAAGAACCTCTTCGTGGGGCTCGCCTGGGGAGCGATCCCACTTGGCGTCGGCTACTACTACGGACAGCTCTGGACCGCCGAAATCCTGTTTCTGACCGGCTACGTCGCCGCCATGATCACGGTCGCTGCAGTGATCTTCGACGTCAAAGACATCCAGGGCGATATCGAGGAAGGAATCTCGACGATTCCAAACACCGTCGGTCCAGAACAGACGCGGCAAGTAGCACAGCTCGGAAACGCCGCCGTCGCGATAGCCGTCGTCTCGGTCGTGACAGCAGGACTCGTTCCGACTCGGCTACTGGCCGTCCTCTCGATGAACGCATACGTCGCCAGCTACGTCCCGTTTGCGACACCTGACCGGGGGCCGCTGTTTTATGGGTTCGTCGTCGACGGCGAACACGTCTTCTTAGCCGGCGTCGTCGTCGGACTCGAGTGGCTACTGTGGTGACACCAGCGTTCGCGGTCAGTTCCGGTCGGTTTCACTCCAATCACAGTCCTGGCACTTCCAGCCGGTGACGAACTCGGTGACGGAAGGCATGTACCCGACTTGCAAAACGCCACCGCCGCAGTCGGGACACGCCCTGTCGGCGTCCTCGATCGATTCGGCCTCCATGACCGAGTCATCCTCGACGAGCTCTGCGAGTTTCTTGGCTGTGACCATTCGACCCTGAACGACGCGATTCTCGCTCACGTTCGAAAACCCGGGCCCGACCATCCTAAACGTTTCTTGCCCGAGGGCCTGCTTGAGGGACGGCCTGTAGGTGCGTGCACAATGGTATAGCGCTCTCGTTCCCAAAGACCAGTCATGGAAACGCGATGGGCAACGATCGACGGCGTGCGGGTACACGTTCCGGAAGACATCACTGCAGACGAACTCCGAGACCGACTCCACAAGCCCGACGATGCCGTCTTGATCGCCGTGACCGGTGACCTCGTCGCCGTCGTCCACGAGGACGACCGACCGCTCTCGGAACTGATCGCTGGCTGTGCGAACACCTACTACTTCAGGCGGGACGGAGACGTAGAGCGGACCGATATCCCTGCGATCGACGAAATCGAAACGGCGGTAACGGACCCGTCACAGGACGAGACGACGTTTCAGCGTCCCGATGTCGACCGCTGACGGCACTATTCGACTGTGACGACAGGTTCGTCCCCGAATTCAACCGTCACGTCGTATCCAGCGTACGGGAATGCGATTCGACCCGTGCGTTCTGCCCCCGACTCGGTCGTCTCGAACGCAGCAGTCAGTGCGTCCGGATCGACCGCCTCGAACAGCGGCGGGAGTTCCACCGGTTCCGTGTTTTCGAGCGTCGCAACAGCCATCACGATCCGTTCACACACTCCGTCACTGTCGGCCTCGAGAGTCTGAGTCATTGCTATCGTAGGCCACGCTCTGGCGTTAATATGTTTCGAAACTCGTATTGCTGATAGACATAGCCATGTACTCGTCCGTGAGGGGCGGCCGCCGGTTCTCACACCACGCCGAGCCGACTCGAGCAAATCTGTCGCCGACCGGAACCGACACGGAATTCGACGGTCTCGTACCGTTACTGTCGACGCGGCCGTACGCTCGCGTACCGATGACGACGAGCGAACGCGGTGCCAGCGAACGCGCTCACCCAGAGCACAGCAACCGACCGGTCTGACGGCCGGGATCGGCACGTGGCTCCTGCTCTCGGGCGTGCTCGTTACCGGAACCGGATGGATCGTCGTCCACAACGTGGTGGTCGGTGCTGCAATCGCTACCACGAGTGCAGACGCGGCGGCGTTCTCATAGGGATTATCGTACCAACCGGAGGTTTCGAAGCCCGTCCTTCGACGCTGTGTCGTGGTTCGTCACGGGAAAACTATGAACTCCTACGATACTCCCTATCAGACGAGGGTCCCCCTCCGCTCCCGACTGTCGCTGCGACGATCGTCGTCACCCTGCTGGGACTGTAGACGGCCGCGTCGGCGTTCGGCTTCGATCTCACAGCCATCCTGTTCTGGACCAACCTCGTCGTCGGTGCCGTCGTGGCAGTGCTGGGGATCGCAAGCGTCTACGCGAGCCGGCAGACGGCCGACATCTCTGCAGCCACGGCGTGATCTCCCCGTGACGTTAACACGCCTCACGTCGAACGACAGCGTATGACCGCTCACGTTCTCGTCCCCGTCGACGGATCGGCTGCTGCCGATACCGCACTCGAGTACGCTCACGAACAGTTCCCGAACGCGGGACTGACGCTGCTGTACGTGATGGACCCGATGGCCGACTACAGCCGCCGCCGATCGTTCCCAGGCTACCGGGACGACGACGAATTCACGAACGAACGGGAAAAAGGCGAACTCGTCCTCGAGAACGCAATCGAGAGGCTGCCAGACGACGCGTCGATCGAAACGACACTCGAGAGTGGTGACCCCGCGGATGCAATCGTCCGCTACACCGACGACGGAGACGTAGACCACGTCGTGATCGGAAGCCACGGTCGGAAATCCGTTGCCCGATTTTTGCTCGGCAGCGTCGCGGAGGCAGTCGTTCGCCGGTCGGTCGTGCCAGTGACGGTCGTGCGACCTGACGAGTAGCGATATCGTTCGGACGACGATTTCGACCCACGAGTCATACGGACTGCTGTACCGATGTCCCGGCGCGACCGCAGAAGTGTGCGGTCGCGCCGGAACTGACTGACAGCAAACCGTCTCAGTGTACTAGAGAGACGGTGGCTCACGAACCAGTCGACCCCGTGGCGCTTTACGTGGTTCGCAAAAGAGTGCTCCGTCTGGGATTTGAACCCAGGTCATCGGCTCGAAAGGCCGAAATGATTGGCCGGACTACACCAACGGAGCATATTGCTTCGCTCCTTGCTCCGGGCTTCGACGGCGGGCCGCCTCACCATGGAGCGTACATCGTTCGCGTCGCGCACCACCGTACGGGGCGCGTCTCGAACGCATTCGTTCGTTGCGCGGGGCTAATAAAAAACGTTCCGTTCCAGCGGCGTAGTGGCATGGGCTGACGTACCCGTCCCCGTCAGACGGATTGCTGTAACTAGTTACCGCCGATCGCCGACCCCGTTCTGGCGATCGGCGGTAATTGAATACAGCAAACCGTATCAGAGCGCGCGATTGCCCCACGACGAAACCCACCGTCTTCTCAACGTTTTTGGACCGCCATCACGACTCACCAGCCATGAAACACGTCCGCTTTCGCGATCCCGCAGGTGCCGTTCGCCGTGGCAAGTATCAGGACGGTATCGTCCACTTCGCGAACGAGAGTTACGACAAAGAAAGCGACGAGATCGATGTCCTGCCGCCCTGTGAACCCTCGAAGATCGTCTGCATCGGTCGCAACTATGCCGACCACGCCGACGAGATGGACTCCACGGTGCCGGACCAGCCGCTGCTCTTCCTGAAACCTCCGAGCGCACTCGCTGGACACGGCGACACCGTCACCGTCCCCGCGGGGAAAGACCGGATCGACTACGAGGCCGAACTGGCCGTCGTCATCGGCGAGCAGTGCCGTCACGTCCCCGAAGACGACGCCATGGACGCCGTCGAGGGGATCACTTGCATGAACGACATCTCGAACCGCGACGACCAGCGTCAGGAGAAAAACTGGGTCCGCGGGAAGGCCTTCGACGGTGCCGCGCCGCTTGGCCCGGTGCTCGCAACGCCGGACGAAGTCCCCGACGACGCCGCCGTCCGCTCGCGCGTCAACGGGGACCTGAAACAGGACGGCACCCGCGACCAGCTCATCTTCCCGATTCCGGAACTGATCGCCGAAATCACGACCTACCTCACTTTAGAACCCGGCGACATCATCGCGACCGGCACCCCCGAAGGCGTCGGCCCGCTCGCAGACGGCGACGAGATCGAGATCGAAGTCGAAGGTGTAGGAACGCTCGAGCACACCGTTTGCATCCCGTAACCGACCTGCTACTCGACCGTGAACAGGTGCCCCTCCGTGGGCACGTCGAACAGCCCGATTCGCGCGCCCGCGTCGAGCCACGCGTGTCCATAAGAAAAGGAGGCCAGAGCGTTCACCGGATCGTCGTTCTCGCGGAAGTGTCGCCCGTCCTCGAGATACGAATCGGCCATCTCGTAACACTCTGCGGCGGCGTCGTACATCGGCGTCCCCTCCCGCGGCGCGATCGTCGCCTCCGCAAGCGCCTCCGCGAGCAGTTCGCCGTAGCGGTCGGTCTTCTCCTCGAGATCGGCGGCCATAGAAAGACGTTCTCGAAGACGGCCGTAAGTCCGTCGACCGTCGCCGGTCGTCACTCCGCTCGTTCGAGGTCGATGGTCCGGTATGGCGTCGGCACGGCGTCGTACACCTCCTCGACTTCCGAATGCGTCTCACCTGCGTCACCGTCGAACTCGGTTGCCTCGAGGACGTACAACGGTGGCGAGTCGCCGAACGAGACGCCGGAGTAGGAGTCACCACTGACGCCGACGACGAAGTGATCGTCCATCTCGTAGTCGGTCTCCCCGATGTCGACCTCGTAGTCGCCGGGAATCTCGAGAATACCGACTTCGGAGTCGGTCAGATACCAGCAAAGTCCTGCGAGCGCGGTCGAAACGTCGTCGAGGTCGCCGCCCTCGAGAAGAGTGAGACGAATGTCTTTGGGGTTGCCGGACGCGCCCGAGAGCGGTTCAGGACTGTTTGGGATCGACCGGACGATATCGGCGGCGGTGCAGGCCGTTTCGGGAGTGGAGAAGTCGTACTCACCGATCTCCCGGGTAAACTCCTGGCGCATCGAGACGCTGTGACGTCCGGTCGTCGTCGACTCACCACCCTGGCCGAACGAGTGGACGACGCGCCCGTTGAGTGTCTCCCTTACCTGCGCTTCGTCGCTTAGAGCCATCTGGCACATCGACTTCCGAAGGCGAACGTCGATCGTCCAGCTTTCACCGGCAGTGGTCCCGTTGAACTGCAGGGCATACATTCCTTCACCGATGTCTCGTCTATAGGCCGCGTCCGAGTCGTCGGCGTTTTTCGGCTCGACGTCGTACTCGATCGGGTTCGGAACGATCTCACCGTCTTCGATATCGAATCGATCCGTCTCGGCGACGAACGCCTCGTATCCCATAACGAGGGGATCTATCTCCTCTGTTTCGTCCTCGATAACGACAGTGTATCGCAACTCCTCGGTCGAATCGAGTTCCGACGGATCGATCTCGAGGTCGAACTCGCGGATCGTACCGTCGGTGAGATCCTCGACGGGTTCTCTCGTCGTCTCCAGAGGCCACGGTTCGGTCAGCTCCCACAACTCGATTCGAAACTGGCCGTCGGTCAGAAACTGCTCGGGCAGCGACCCCTGTGGGATTCGCACCTCGAGTGAATCCAGCGAGTAGTCGGTCACGACGGGGTGGCGCTGTACGAACGGTCCCGCCTCGACTGTCGTCCCGGATTCGGTTTCGTCGGTGGTCGTTCGTTCCGATGACTCGTCGGGCGTAGAGTCGTCGCTCGACAGGTACGAATAGCCGGCCCCACCAGCACCCAGTGCTGCTGCTGCCAAAACCGTTCGTCGATCCATACGACAAACTCCCGATGCGGGTCACAAGTTCTTTATTGCCAAATAGTGTGGTGTGTATTAACACTCCGTAGTGGAGCGCAAGGCGTTTAGGCTCTGTTTTCCAATACGTTTCCATGAGCGACCAGCCTCGAGTCGAGATTTATACGAAGGAAGACTGTCCGTACTGCGACAAGGCCAAGGACCTCTTCGACAGCAAGGGCGTCGAGTACGAGGAGTACAACATGACCGGCGACGAGGAACTGTTCGAGGAGATGGTCGAGCGGGCCGGCGGGCGAAAGACTGCACCCGAAGTGTTCGTCGACGACGAGCTGATCGGCGGCTGGGACGACACGAGCAAACTCGACGAGACGGGCGAACTCGACGAGAAACTGGGACTCGTGACCGACGGGGGCGACGAGATCGTCGAACACCGTCCGCTGGTCATCGCCGGCACCGGGATCGCGGGTCTCACGGCAGCGGTCTACGCCGGCCGGGCAAACAACGATCCGCTGGTTATCGAGGGAGACGAACCTGGCGGCCAACTCACGTTGACGACCGATGTCGCGAACTACCCCGGCTTCCCCGAGGGAATCGGCGGCCCCGAACTCGTCAACAAAATGAAAGAACAGGCCCGACAGTTCGGCGCCGACCTGCAAAACGGCGTCATCGAGTCGGTCGACGACTCGACGCGCCCGTTCCGCGTCGAACTGACGAACGGCAACGTCTACACTGCAGACGCCGTGATCGCAGCCTCGGGAGCCAGCGCCCGCACGCTCGGGGTTCCGGGCGAGGACGAACTCATGGGCTATGGCCTCTCGACGTGTGCCACCTGTGACGGTGCCTTCTTCCGCGGCGAGGACATGCTCGTCGTCGGCGGCGGCGACGCCGCCATGGAGGAGGCAACCTTCCTGACGAAGTTCGCCGACACTGTCTACATCGCCCACCGCCGCGAGGAGTTCCGCGCGGAGGACTACTGGGTCGATCGCGTCCACGAGAAGGTCGAGGACGGCGAGATCGAGATCATGAAGAACACGGAACTGCTCGAGGTCCACGGCTCTCAGGAAGAGGGCGTCGACTACGTCACCCTCGTCGAGAACGACAAGGGCCATCCGACGGACCGACTCGAGGACCCGGAGACGAACGAGTTCGAGTTCGACGTCGGCGCGGTCTTCCTCGCGATCGGCCACACGCCGAACACGGAGTACCTCGAGGACACCGGCGTCGAGATGGACGACGACGGCTACCTCGTGACCCAGGGCGGTGACGGTGGTGGACAGACCGAGACCGCGGTGCCCGGTATCTTCGGCGCTGGCGACGTCGTCGACTACCACTACCAGCAAGCCGTCACCGCCGCCGGCATGGGCTCGAAAGCCGCGTTGGACGCCGACGAATACCTCGAGGACGTAGAGCGGGCGGAGTCGGGCGAGGCGGAAGCGGCCGCGGCGGACGACTGAGTCTCTCCGGTTGGAATTTCTGCCGTGTTGAAATGCGTATATTCCATCCGTTTCGGGAAGGATCTCACGAGGCTACCGACGAACAGTTGCTCGAGGTCGTCGCCGCAGTTGCGTTATTCCCTCCCTTCTTCGAGTGTGCCGTACCGGTCCGCAACCGTCGAGAAATACTGCAAGAGAAAAGCTTCCTGACTGCGCTCGCCGGCCTCGAGTTCGACGAGTAACTCCTCGAGTTCGTCTCGAGGCTGGTGACAGAGGTCGCCGTGGCAGGACTTGCAGACGTGTTCGAACGCCTTATCGTCGCGGTCCCAGCGGTCGCCGTGTTTGTCGTACTCGCGGGCCTCGTCTCGGACGACGTCGTCCCCACAGGCGAGGCAGGTGACCGTCTCGGTACGGTTCCGGGAGGACCACAGGGGCATAGTGTCTCCGACGGTGTGCTATTACTTAGCAATTACCGCAGCTCTCGAAGGGCCGGACTGTTCAGTCGGGCGACCGACACTCGAGGCGACAGGTCGCCGGTTACCCGTGGATGGTGGTGATGTTGGTGGTGTGAGACGGTTTGCTGTCAGTCAGTTCCGGCGCGACCGCGCGCTCCTGCGGTCGCGCCGGGACATCGGTACAGCACTCTGTATGGGTCGGACGCCCGCGATTGGAGAAGATCGTGTTGCGACGTGAGTGAGACGGATGGTTGGACCGATTTCTAGTGCAACCGCTTTGGATCGTGGGTGTACCGGAAACGAGTGCCAGTAAACAGTACGAGTAACCCCTCGGCGAGGCGTCGTCGGTCGGTCAGCCGCCGGCGTAGATCGCGTAGTTCAGCACGGCCGCGAACGACACCCAGACGAGATACGGGACTAGCAGGGTGGCCGCGAGCCGATCGACGCGATCGAAGGCGACGATGGTTCCGACGATCGCAAGCCACAGTGGGACGATCACCGCCAGTCCGAGATCCGGCCGCTGGAGCCCGAAGAAGGCCGGCGTCCAGGCGAGGTTCAGTGCGAACTGGACGGCGAACGTGGCGACCGCGATCGTCACGTCGCGGCCCCGACCGTGCCGGACGACGAGAAAGAGCGCGACCCCCAGCAGGGTAAACAGCAGCGTCCAAACGATCGGAAAGAGAACCTCCGGCGGGAAGAACCACGGGCGATCGATCCAACCGGTATCGGAACGAAACAGAAACGCCGGGGACGAACCGAGTGCGTTGACGCCGACGACGAACGCGAGTGCGACCAGTAGATCGCGGGTCGAGAGATCCGGACGGCGTTGCATAACCGATTCCATACCGCCCGGTACGTCTCGAGTCGGGGTATGCGTTCCGGCGACCGGACGGCCATCCAGGAATCGGCGGTGTAAAGCGACGGAAATCGAACGCTTAAATGGACCGGGACGGTAGAAGCCATCGACATGGACGTCAAATCCCGACATCACCTCCGGAGTGACGCCGTCTCGGATCTCGAGGACGGCCTTGAGGAGAAACTGGGCGTCTCGCCGGACGGCGACGCCTACGAGCGCGTCGAGTTCGAGGACACCGACTGGGAGGTCGTCTTGATCGACGGGGAGCCACAGGTCGCGTCCTTCGACGACGAACTGTTCCTGACGGTGCGGGGCGCGAACGCCTACGATCTCGGCAGGCGACTGGTGACTGTCGACGCGGGTGCGATATCGTTCGTTAGCGACGGTGCGGACGTGATGCGGCCCGGGATCACGGAAGCGAGCGAGGATATCGCCGCGGACGACCTGGTCGTCGTTGCCGAAGAGTCCCACGGGAAGGTGCTCGCGGTCGGCCGCGCCCGCGTCGACGGCGCGGAGATGGCTGGCGACGAGGGGAAAGTCGTCGACTCGCTACACCACGTCGGCGACGAGCTGTACGAGTTTACCGGCTGAGGTGGTTTCTGTAGGGATTTCTGGCACGACCGCAAACGGCTCGCGGTTGCGCCGTCGATGGCGACAGTGGCTCGGCTAGTCACCCGGTCTCGGCGAGGGAGTCCGCTTCGTACGCTTCCTCGTACTTCTCGAGGGTCGTCTCGTATCCCGCCATCGCGAGGTCGTAGGCTCCCCGTAGATCCGCGATTGGTGTCTCCGTTGCGTCGACCCGAAGATCGTTGTACGGCGGTGTCATAGCGTGGGTTTCGGTCGACTCGACGACGACCGCGGCGCTCTGGACGGGAAGCTCCTCGCGTTTGTCTCCACCCTCGACGTGGCCGGCCGCCAACGCGTCGATAAGCCGCTTTGCGAGCGGTTGTGGATCGTCTTCGTCGTCCAGTCTGGCCGCGTTCGGTCCCGTGGCAGGATCGGTGGTCTCGTGGACTGCGGTCGCTTCGTAGGCCTCCATCGTCGCCTCGATAACGTCTTCACCGGTGAGCAGATTGCCGGCGACGGTGACACGTTCGCCTTCGCGGTGGCCGAACCAGTCGCCACACTCCCCGCCCGAGAAGGCGAACGTCCCGTCGGCGTCGACGCCGTGCAACTGGCGCTGGGGCGCGCCCTCGTCTGCGTTGAGCAGTGCCTCGAGAGCGTCTTCGACGGTCAGCCCGTCGTCGATGTACTCGATGCCGCGTCGCCCGAGGTCGACGTTGACCAGGCTCTGGGTAGCGACGGCCCCGTTCTCGCTGACGAACGGACAGAGCGTTCCGACCCCCGGCAGGCGGGTTGTCACCGCGACCCCGAACCGCCGGTGAGAGTCGCCGGCCGGCGTCTCGTAGCTCTCGTGAGCGCAGATGCTGAACGTCATGTGCGAGGACAGACAGTCTGCGAGTAAAAAAGTCGATATTGCGGACAGTTCGTCGCCGACTACTCGAGCAGTTCCCGGAGACGGATTCCGGCGTGACCGCCGGCACCGACCAGGATGCCGACGACGTACAGTGTCGTGAGAGCGACGCCGAGGGAGGCGCTCTTTGTCCGCGAGTCGGTTGCGGCCTGTTCGTCCGAGAGCGAGCCACACCGGTCGACGATCGCACGGACTGCCCGGACAGTTCGACTCTCGGGGTGGCGTTCGAGTGTCGTCGCGATCGGTGGGCTGATGCGATAGTAGAGGTCGACCAGTCCGCGACCGATTGGCGTCGCGGACATGGAGTCGTCCCGGAAGCGACGCAGGGAGTTCAGCGTTTTTCCTTCGCCCGCCGTCGCAGTCGTGATGAAACAGCCACCTTCACTATCGGTCGTGAACGACTGTGTGAGCCCGGTATCCGCGTCGTCGTCGGCTTCGGCGACGGCACGGAACTCGTAGTCGGTTCCCTCGGAGAGTCCGGCGAGGTCGTCGTCGAACGAGCCGGTCTCGGTGAGCGTCTGGGGCGTCGTCTCGTTCGGGAGGTTGCCGCCAGCCTCGCCCCACTCGAAGTAGACCTCGACGCTGTCGGCGTCAGCGAATTCCGTCAGCGTTCCGTTGAGCGTCGCGGTCGTGTCACTGACGCCCGTCGCCGAATCCGTCGAGACGGAGAGTCCTGGCTCCGGCGGGTCGGTGTCTCCGAGCACCGCTTCCTGGGCGTCGAGCAAGCCGTTCCCCTGTTCGTTGTCGTCGAGGTCGATGTCTTCGGCGGTGTCGAACAGTTGCTCGCGTGCCTCGGTGTTGCTCTGGTCGTCGCCCATCAGGTGAGCCGCTGCACCGGCGACGTGTGGGCACGCCATCGACGTCCCCGACAGCGTGTTGTATCCGTTGTCGGTGTAGGTCGAGTAGATGGCGCTGCCCGGTGCGGCGATGTCGACTTCCGGGCCCCGCGAGGAAAACGACGAGATGTCGTCGTCGTCGTTCGTCGAGGAAACCGCGACGACAGTGTCGTACGCCGCCGGATAGCCGACGCTGTCACAGCAGCCATCGTTGCCCGCCGCGGCGACGACCAGCGATCCCTGATCGACCGCATACTGGCAGGCGTCCTCGAGCGCCTGCTGGGGGCTGTCACCGCCGAGCGACAGCGAGATGACGTCGATCCCCTGGTCTGCGGCCCACTCGACGCCCGCTGCGACGTCGCTGAAGGTACCGCTACCCCAGCTGTTCAATACCTTCACTGCATAGAGCTCCGACTCGAGTGCGACGCCGACGACGCCGACGTCGTTGTCGGGAGCGACTGCCGTTCCGGCACAGTGGGTGCCGTGGCCGTTGTCGTCGCCGTAGGGTTCTTCACAGCCGGTACAGGACGTACCGAACGCCTCACCACCGTCGACGGTCAGACTCTCGTGATCGACCTGGACGCCGGTGTCGACGATTGCGATCGAACCGCCGGAACCGGTTTCGTCTTCGTCGTGAAGGACGTCGGCACCGACGCGGTCGACACCCCACGGTACCGTCTGTAACGCGTACGCTCTCTGCTCGTCCTCGACGTACCGGACGTGTGGATTTCGCTCGAGCCCCTCGATTGCTTCCTCTGGGAACCTTCCGACGAGTACCTTGCCGGTCCGATCGAAGTCCAGTTCATGATGGACCTCGTCGGCAGCCTGGCGAACTGGCCCGAAGGGTGTGTCTGCGGTGAGTCCGACCACCTTTCGCTCGGGTGGCCCCTGTGCGATAGCCGTGCCTGCCACGCCCGTCGTTGCCGCACCCACGGCAGTGCCGCGGAGCAAGCGACGACGGGTAACGTCGTTGTCTGACATGGTTACAAGTGGTGTATGGCGTTCCAGACGCGGTCAGCTCGAGTCCCGCCTCGGCACGAGCCATGTGCCGTGACACCATACACCGAGCTAGGGGTCGACATCGACCGACATTAAAATTATCACGATATTCTTCTATTGAAACATACCACACGTAATTAGAACAGAGAACACTGGAGATGAGAAATCGATTGCCACAGTCGCTACGGAACGGGACGCTCGTCCGGTCTGGGCCGGTGACCTGCTCCCAGGGGGCGGTTCCTCCCGGCTCGATCGATCCAGTCGGCGCTGTCGCCAGTCTCGAGTCCGACCACATTCGCGCTGGTGACTCTACTCACCTGCCCGTCGTCGAGGTGAGACTCGTGGTCTTCGGTTTCCACCGTCGGCGCTTCTGACGTGCGGTTGCTCGGGGAAGCCACTGATACGGATCGTCGTAACGTTTTACCGGTGATCGCTGTCTCGTTCGAGCGATCACCGGAAATGACTGACAGCAAACCGCCTGATACGATGCGTGGAATCGCAGCGACACGCACGAGCAGGAAACGAGACGTCACTAGCCAGATCACGATGTCATCGGTGCTGGGCCGATCGGTCGGTTACCGTGACGGTCCGTCTGACGTAAGAACTATACTGGCGGCGGTGATGGATACCGGCAATGGGACTGATGAGTAAAATTCTCGGCGGCGACCAGTCACGGAACGCCGAGGAGTACGTCGAACTGGATCTCGACGACGTTGCGGCTGAGTCGGCAGCTGCGACGATGCAGGTCCACATCGCAGAGATCAGCGGTCAAGCCGACGCGATCGACATCAAAGACGCCGTCTACGACGGCGACATCGTCATCGCGGACGTCACCCGCCTCCGGACCGAAGATAGTACCGTCGAACATATCGTCGACGAGTTACGCCAGGTCGCCGAGGAAGTCGACGGCGACATCGTCAGGAAAGGCGACGACCAGATGATCATCACCCCGACTGGCGTCCGGGTCAGCCGGGAGAAACTCGGCCAGTGAACTGAACCGGACTAAAAGAGAACACCTTCGGGTGTTTCCAGACGGCGGGAATTACGACGGTGGGTTATTAGAACAGGACCATAGAATCATATATGACCGGCTTTCGAGCAACTGTCGTTGTCCGGGACCCCGCTGACTGTCCCGTTGCTAACATCTCGGCAAGCACGCAAGAATCGATCGACTCCGTAACCAGAACGAAACCCACCCCTCGAACGAACGGAAACGGAACCGAACCCGCTGGCGGAAACGTCATGGTCGAAGAGTTCGAGATCGGCGCGAACGCTTCACTCGGCGAACTCGAGAACGGCGATCTCGGCACCGACGTCGACCTGATGCCCGTCCAGTCTACCGACCGCGAGGAACGCTACCGCTTCGAGTTCGAAAACAACGGGAGTTGTGCGTGTGAAGTCGTCGAAGCGACCGGAACGCCACTCTCGTCGGTTCGAGCACAGGACGGCGCACTTCTCCTCTCTTTTCACGCGCTAGAACTCGAGGATATCTCCGGTATCGTCGGTGAACTCAGAGACGAGTTCGACGGCGTTCTTGTCGAGGACCTGACCAAAGACGAGGAAACGCCGGGCGACCCGGTCATCGTCGACCGCGAGAGACTGACTGATCGACAGCGAGAGATCCTCGAGACTGCCCACGAGATGGGTTACTTCGAGTATCCGAAAGGAGCGAACGCGACCGACGTCGCCGAAGAACTCGGCGTCGCCCGATCGACGTTTACCGAACATCTGGCTGCCGCACAGACGAAACTACTCGAGTCGATCGTCGAGGACTGATTCGGCGGCTCGATATCGCCGCAGAGACGACTGTGCGAACAGTCGCTACTGTGTGGCGGTTTCCTGGAACTCGTTTTCGGTGCAACCGCTTCGGGTCGCGGTCGCACCGGGACAGTGGGTGAGCAATCCGTATGGGCCACTGCACACCCGATCACGTTTCGACGCTGTCGCGTTCCGCGACGGCGTCTCGAGTGCGATCGGTGTGTGCATTGTTTTGTCCGGCAGTAGCAGCAGTCGGCACAGACACACGGTTTTCGACCGTGCGGTCACCGATTGCTTTTTTAGAAACTGTCGTCCGAGAGACGAGGACTCTCGTTATCGAGCGAAGCTCTCCGATTTTCGAACGGGCTCCGAAAGATAGTTTGGAATCCGTTGCGTTCCGACCGATTCTTCACCCACGTGAAGCGGCCTGTCAGTTAACCTTTAGGAGAGAAATTCGGAGCGAGCGTTCGAACAGTAACCAGTTGCCCTGAAGACGGCGTCATCTACGCGGTAAACAGCGTGGCATCGTGCCTGCTTCGATATACAAACGGTCTCAGCTACGGTCGGACAGTATAGTCGAGACACGAGGACAGAATTACGCCCGCTGCCGAAACCGACGATTCTGAATAGCACCCTCAAACAGGGGGAAACGGTAATGTTTTTCCATTGCCGACGAAAATATGAAATCATGGCAACCGATCTTCGGAAAGGGCTGGAAGGTGTTCTGGTCGCAGAGTCCGAACTGAGCTCGATCGACGGTGACGAGGGCCGCCTGATCTACCGAGGGTACCCGATCGAGGAACTCGCCAGAGAGACGAGCTACGAAGAAGTACTCTATCTCCTCTGGCACGGTGAGCTCCCGACTGAAACCGAACTCGCGGAGTTTTCCGAGGCGATAGCGACCGAACGCGAAGTCTCCGAAGACGTACTCGCAACCATGGAGCGACTCGCCGACACCGGCGAACAGCCGATGGCCGCGCTCCGAACCGCAGTCTCGATGTTCTCGGCTCACGATCCCGACGCCGGCGCCGACCCCGACGACCTCGAGGCGACGCTTCGCAAAGGCCGGCGCATCACCGCCAAGATCCCGACGGCACTCGCAGCGTTCGAGCGCTATCGGCTCGGCGAAGCGCCTGTCGATCCCGACCCCAATCTGGGACTGGCTCCCAACTTCCTCTACATGCTGACCGGGGAACGGCCGGACGACGTCGCAGCCGAAACCTTCGATCAGGCGCTTATCCTGCATGCCGATCACGGACTCAACGCTTCGACGTTTACCTCGATGGTCATCGGCTCGACGATGGCCGATATCTACAGTTCCGTCACCGGCGGCATCGCCGCACTCTCCGGCCCGCTTCACGGTGGTGCGAACCAGGACGTCGTGGACGTGCTAATAGAGATCAACGAGAGCGACAAAGACCCACTCGAGTGGGTTGAGGAAGCCACCGACGCAGGCAGACGCATCCCTGGTTTCGGTCACCGCGTCTACAACGTCAAGGACCCGCGTGCACACATCCTCCACGAACGCAGCAAGGAACTCGCCGAGAACGGCGACGACAAGTGGTACGACATCACGACGACGATCGAAACGTACCTCACCGAGGAGAAGAATCTGGTCGAGGATGGAATCGCCCCGAACGTTGATTTCTACTCCGGGTCGGTCTACTACCAGCTGGGCCTCCCGACCGACATGTATACGCCGATCTTCGCGATGAGTCGCGTCGGCGGCTGGATCGCTCACGTCCTCGAGTACCAGGAGGATAACCGTCTCATTCGCCCGCGTGGACGGTACGTCGGTCCCGAAGACGAGGCGTTCGTTCCGCTCGGGGAACGGTAGTTCTAGACGGGGTCGACTCTTTTCGATTTATCGGTTTCCTGAAATTCGTTCCCGGTGTAACCGTGTCGAGTTCGCGGTTGCACCGGGAGACTGGGACACTAGTACCGTCCCAACCGTCGACTGACGGGTCGAATCTGGCGGTGTCGCTCGATTCGACCCGTCAGTTCAGGCTTGGCCCGCCACTAGTGCTTTGGCAAGCCCGAACGGATGAGTGAAACCGAATGCGGTCGTCTGGGTTCACTCAGCAGTCGACGCTTGGCGGAGTACTAGTACCGTCCCAAACGTGGACCGACTAGTTGAGAGTTGACCCAAACCGATCGCGATTCTCGATCAGGAGTAGAGCGCA